>Ga0247843_1006488_pt1 | contig 15245 bp, 10 predicted proteins | sample LaCruzMarch2017__FD_192420 | JGI IMG/M metagenome (GOLD analysis project Ga0247843, IMG submission 192420) | Freshwater microbial communities from meromictic Lake La Cruz, Castile-La Mancha, Spain - LaCruzMarch2017_8m | ecosystem: Environmental > Aquatic > Freshwater > Lake | place: Spain... | reverse complement strand
GGTTCAGCACAACCCAGTCACCATTTTGCAACTGTCTCTCCACAATATCTCCCTCCTTGAGAGTAATCTCTCTCTTCTTTGATATCACCGCATTGATCCATTGCTTATTCCTCCAAATCCTATCTCCCTCCTTCAAATCAAACTTACCCTTCTTGATCAAACACTTATTATAATCTAAAAGATCAAATTTTCCATTCGTTGTGCGACCTATGATATCACCATCCACCAACGTCGTTCCCTTCACTTCAAAAGCAGCATACTTCATATTAAACTGAATCTCCTTCTCCACACCATTTATCGTGCGCTTACTAATAATGTAGTTCACCTTGTTTTGCTTAATCAACTCTTTGCAGTGATCCATATTAATACTATTCACATTAACAGGGATCGTCAATTTCTGTGCCACCTCTGGAGGGATAATCACTTCATCTACCATACAGTTTACCTCGGGGCCAATAACTGTTCTTGCGCAAAAATCCGTTCTCTTACCACAAATATACTTTCTAATATGTCCCTTCTTTCCAGAAATACGACTACTAAAACACTTGATAATTCTATTGTTGTTATCTCTCACTTTCTTCTTTGTGTTATCCATAATGGTGCTAATATGATAATCAAGTGCCTCCATCAAATCCGACTCCTTCTTCTCATTCTTCAAATCCTTGAGTTTATTGTTTGCCTTGATGATCTCAATATACTTGTAAGTAATATCGTCATGAGCATAATTACCATCAAACAACACAGGCAAACGAACAGCAGGAGGTGAAACAGGAAACTTCTCAATAAGCATATCCTTTGGATGAAACTCCTCTGGTTTGAAACCAAGAATTTTCAAATCCTTCTCTCTAATGTTCTTGAACAAAACACTTATCTCTTTGAAATTAAATGGATAACGCGCTTCTTTACCTTTGTAATAAATAAAAAACTTGTTATCCTTTGGACAATACTTTACCATACCATTTGGTTCTTCACAATGAGGACACTCCTCATTCTTTGCACACAGATCCAAAATATCATCAAGTCGTTTATGACCCCTCTTGCCAGTAGTTACAAGAATTTGCACATGCTCTTTCTTCATGAGAAGACGGTTACATAACTTGTTCTTGCAAAACACATTGCAAAACTTGGCAATGTGAGATTTATAGAAAGGGTGAGGGATAGGCACATTGAGAGAGATATGACCAAAATGACCAGGACAACTTCTCATATCACCGCCACAAGTTGCACACTCCTTCTTCTCCTCAATACAACCAAGTTCAGGAGCATAAACACTATTTGCACCACCTACATTTGCTTGAGTAATCTCACAAGCGCTACCTTCTTCTACCTCCTCATTTTTGAAGATCGAAAACTTCAAATGATCAACAGATTTGATAAGGCACTCAGTCATGATTTCAAATGTAAAAGGAAAACTTATATATAAAGCACTTTTCTGTTTTGAATAGTGGAAAAAATCAATTTTTTTCAATAAATAAAAATTATTGAAAAAAATCTTGTGTCATTCTCAAATATGATTCCTATTCTACTTATCGTTGCCATTATTGTTATTGGACTTATCCTTGTCTTAATGAACAGACGTGAAAAAGAAGTGCAAATAAAAAATGTAATACTTTATGTAACTAAACCTATTGAGCATAAAGATGATTCTAGTGCTAAAAATGCTTTTGATCAAGATAAAGCAACTGGATGGAACCCTGTAAAACAAGATGATAGAAATTATATCCTTGGGTTTGACTTTAATCAAATTAAACAAATTTCTCGTGTGAAAGTCATATCATCTAAAACAAAATCTTACAATAGTATAAATGAGTTGAAAATACGTATGCCTAATGGTGAGATGGTATATGATACTGCTAAATCAATTAAAGCACCTTTAGAAACAAGTGAAAAAGATGATAAAGATAATAAAGTTGAACCTCAAATTATTGATATTGATTTGACACCACCTATTACATGTGATAAATTACTATTGGAATTCTTTTGTGATACTGTTAATGAAACTTCTTGTGATGTAAGAGAAGTCATGTTTTATGAAAAACAAAAAAAAATGTTTTAAGCAAACTAAGGAAAAAAAAGGAAAAATTAATATATATACGCAATGGAATCTTCATCTAATCCACTTAGATTTTTGATTGCGCTTACCTTTTCAATCAGTGAACGTATCTCCATACCTTCTTTATCCAATTCATTATTAGAATCAACAAACTGTTCTAATGGATAATGCAATTCTAACCAATCCTTTACACCACATGTAAATACATTTTCCATAAACTTATAACGTTTCACAAAAATATAACCCGTCTCATTCAAATCCATGATACAAAAATTATCGTATATATTGTTCTTATCATATGGCACAATTTTAATTTCACCTTTTTTAATTATTTCATCATTTGTTTTTGCCACAGGTAAAAATAATTCGTCACAGATTTTCAAATAGTCTTCTCTAGTTTCACTTTCTAATAAGGGTTTGCAATACTCAAATAAAGAAATCATCTGGTTTACATTTGTAAGCGGATCAAACTCTGTTTCAAAGCAGATAAAACAATCTTCTACGTCAGTTAAACAAATGCATTTTGTTTCTTGCTGTATAACAGATTTAATAATAAATTTAATTTTCATATTTGCCAGTGTATATAAAATATCATATAATGTTTTATTGTTTCTAATTAAATCAATTAAAAACAATAAGAATTACCAATAAGACTAATACAAATAATAGAAATAATTACAAATGACCAATGTATATGTTGTTATCACATGCTCTCTAATTAATTTTCAATATGAAATTAGAAAAAACCAGTATAAAAAAGGTATTACACAAGCAATTAAACTATTCAACAGTATCAGTAATCCAACTATTGGAAAAATACAATTAGTCATTGTTGAAAATAATCATACCGAGGATACTAAAACATTTTTAGATGAGTTTGGTATACCTGTTATATATACAAAAAATAATCATATAAGAGACACAAACAACAAAGGTTACAAAGAGTTGAAAGATGTAAATCATGTTATAGATTTTTTACAATTAAAAGACAATGATGTTGTAATAAAACTTACAGGTAGGTATTTTATAAATGATGATAGCGCCTTTATCGAAGTTTTGAGAACGATTGATTTGCAAAACTATCAAGCAGTATTAAGATATGGTGGTTACTGTATACCTGAAGTCTTATTAGAAAAACATTATTCGTGTCATACATCTTTGATCGCCATGAAAGTTGGACTTATAAAAAAGATTGAATATCCAGCAGATGGATATTGTGTTGAATTTAAATGGTCGGATGTAACACAACCCATATCTTATGATGAACTTTATATATTAGATAAGTATTTAGGAGTATCCTGTAATATTAGCGGTGATATACATTTTACACAAATTTAATTGTAATAGAAAATCAATACAAATAATAAAACTAATAAAGGTTATTGGAAAGTTCTATTATTTTTTCCCTTACCAATAGTTTATAATGGACATTCCTATATAATAGAGTATTGTGTAAATAAAAAGAGAAACTAATTACAATAGATTTTCTATTATAATTCAAAAAAAATTAATAAAACTTTTTAATTATTTTTTATAAAACTTTTTCAATAAACTTTTATAAAATTTTGCCAAAGGGGTATATAAAAAATGGACAGACACACACACACACCTAAAGGTGTAAATCTTATAGAGAATTTAGATTAAAAAAGCATTATAAGTTTTTTATTTATCATAAATAAAAAATTGATTATTCACATTCTTATTTATTGTATGTTTTGTTTGTTGAAAAAAATGAACATTTTGAATGAATACTCTGCAATCATTGAGAATGTCCATGAATTTCGTCACATTACAATAAAAGAGACTATGATCAATCAAATATTTTGTGAATGTGCACATTATCATACTGGTATTCTTGATATATTATACTTACTGGAATCTGAACTCTGTGAAAATGGCGAGGTAAAACTGTTTTATAAATCTCATGACGGTATTAAAACCCTATTTGAAATTAATATATATTTCAAAGACGATAAGATTCATAGAGATAATGATTTACCAGCAGTGGAAATAGGATACTTGAATAGTGGCATATTGGTAACTTGGAATGTTTATAAAATTTGGTTTAATCATGGAAACACATTTCGGTATAGCGGTCCTTCTATTATTTTTTCAAGATACAATATTTGTTTATATGATGAGTTACCACTGTTAGAAAATGATCCAGAAGTATTTAATATTAGTAAAACAGATCATACATACAAGACTATTTTAACATGGAAGACTGGAGATTTAATCCATAGGTTAAACGCTCCAGCAATTATTAAAAAGTATAACAATACAACAATGAATGAATATTATCTTAATGGACAAGAGTTTTCAAAAGATGATTATTACAAATTATGTAGATGTTTTAAATGGGGTAGAAAACTTCAGAAAAAAGTATTATCTCGAGTGATATACGATTCGAGAAAATACAGAATTTGTAAAGATGTTTCGCAGTTGGTAAGCAGTTATATATATTAATTTTTATATTTTTTGGAAAAGTGTAGGTGAAAATGGAAAATGGAATTTCTTTAAACTAAAAAAAATAGACCTATAGGTTTGAATTAAAAATAATTTTATATTTACCTATATACAAAAATAATGAACAACATCATTATTTTTGTCTCTGGATTAATCACTGGTATCTACATTGATCAAAATTATAAAGTGCCTTCTTTACAATACTACGTTAAAAAGTTTCAACAACAATTAAAATCACATGAAAAGAATGATAAAAATAATTAAGAATAATTAAAAAGAATTTACTTTCTTGATTTTTTATTTGAAGTTTTACGTGAGGTTTTTTTTTGAGTTTTTTCTTGATGTTTTTCGTGATTTAACAGATTTGATTACACCTGCTTTATGCATTTTTCTTGTAACACTGGGACTATAAGGAATCCATTGTCCTCGACGTGATCCCTTTCTTTTATTTTCAATTTCCTTTTCACGAGGTGTCAACATTTTTCTAACTTTTTCAGGTAAGTATCTTCCAGTTTTACTCTTGCTTCCTCTAGGTGAAATATACCCCCATTTCTCTTTACTCCACTTAGTTAGAGAATTACGAGGAGATTTTTTTCCAATATACCCTCCTCCTCTTGATTTATATTCGGCAACTGCTATTTGCATTTTTCTAGCACTTATTTTACCAGGAGGACCTCCTTTACTTCCTTTAATAATTTTATTTTTAACCTCTTCCCATAGTTTTGGATTACTTTTTATTGCGATTGTAGACATTTTATATCAACGTAAAGATTTTAATTAAAAAATATTAATTAAAATATATACTTTTACAACAAAATAGGTTGATTTTTTTCAAATCTTACCTCTGTTAACTCATAAAATTTATTCAAAACATCAAACTTAATGGATTCTACATTAAAATCATCTGGTTTTAATTTTTCCATTTCAAAGATGTTCAACACATTTAATAATAGTTTTTCATTAAGTTTGTTTACTCTTGTTAAATCTTCTGGATTAAAACGAACACTTAACACGTCCGTCTTATTCATACTAGAAGAATTTGATAATGCTACATACTTAATATCATTGTGAACAAACAAGGGATATAGAACTTTATTGTTATTAATAAAAATAGGTGTGAATAGCCGCTTTCTAAAATGAATAATTACCTGTTCTTGACAAAGATGATAAACGAATTTACAACACTTGAATACAGAACTCCATCGGAAAGAACGCTGTTCTCCCTTCTCATTATTCTCTGTTTCAAGAATGTTTTTATACAAGGATTTTAAGTTGGACAAACGTGATTCTAAAGTTGTAAAGAAACAAGAAATATTCTTTAGAAAATTAAATTTATAATAAGCGATAGCGAACCCCATTAAAAAAAATACACTATTCCAAAACATTTTATACTTTCATTTTTATAAAATGTTTTATTTAAAATTTTATTTTAATTTCTCATTTATTTCTTTCTCATTGCAAATGCCACACCACCACCAATCAATACAACTGCCATAACACCAACCACACCCATAAGCATCTTATTTGTGCTGTCATCAGAAGAAGAAATTTCTTTCTTCTTTTCCTCACATGCTTGAGTATTACATTTTTCAAATAAAGATCCACAGTCTTTTCCATTACCTTGTTTGTTAACTGTAATTTGACGAGAACGTGTTCCTTCCCCACAAGGTTTACTACACTCACTCCATTCTGTTAATTGACAATCAACACTATTAACAGGAGGAGGAGGACAATCTTGAGTATTACAAGGTTCACTGGTGGAAGGGCAATCAGCACCAGTTCCTTGTTTTTTGACTAAGATAGGACGAGTGCGTGTTCCACCACCACAAGTAACCGTACAATCACCCCAGTCTCCAACTTTGCAATCCACACTTTCAGTAGTTGGAGGAGGACATGCTTGGGTATTACAAGATTCTTCCAAAGCACCACATTCTTTTCCATTACCTTGTTTACTTACTTTAATAGGACGAGTGCGTTTTCCTCCACCACAAGGAACACTACATGCTCCCCAATCACCTACTTGACAATCAATATTCTGTACAGGCATGGCACATGTTTTCTCCCCAGTGTAAATACCATTTTGAAGCGTAAAAGAAACACTCGGTTCAATTGTTTTTAATACATCCATACATGACTTACCATCTTTATTAGGAGGTTTACTTAACTTGTATCCGACTCTTTGCTTTCCATTTGCACAAGTGGCATCAATGGTGCTATCAAATACAACTTCACAATCTTTATTGGCATCACAATTTTCTTCACCACTTGGATTAGCGAGAGCACAAAGTTCTTGTAGTTTTGATGTATCTATGTTAGTAGGATTTTTGTAAGATTGAGTATATCTCTTGATCCAGTTTCCATTTACTAATGCGCATTCTTGTTCATAGTTTTTCTCAAGAGTTCCACAACTATAGTCAACAGTAATGATAAGTTTATTGCCATCATAAGTATAAGTAACTGCGTCAGTTGTATTTAATTTTGATTGAATAAAACTTCTGACTTCTGCATTAGATTGAATGAGATTTCTATCAGCATTTGACATGGTTACTGTTACAATCTTCTTACCCTTTCCTTGATTGGCAAGAGGTTCATAAACGGTTGAAATAGAAGATTCAGAAGGCCAGTCAATACAGATTTTATCTTTACATTCGTCATTGTTGGCAGGAAGACAAGTCTTAATTTTATTTAAGAGACGATTTGTGTTGTTAGAATCAGCGACGCATGTATTTTCCCATTGATTAGTAATAGTGCAACTCTTTTCTCCAATAATTTTATTAACATTAGTGGGGTCAAGTGTAAATGTGTAATCAGCATTTTGTTCTTTAGCAACCACTAAACAAGATTTACCAGAACCAGATAAGTTTTTGCTTATAGAGAATCCGATTTTTTGCTTACTATTTACACAAGCATTAGAAACACTTGAATCCAGTGTGATTTCACAATCTTTATTGTCTTTACAATCTTCTTGACCAGCGAGAGTAGACGGTTTACAAGATTGATTGAACTGATCTCCACTAATTCCAGTAGGATTTTTATAAACATTTTTAAATTTCTTCACCCATTTACCATTTTCATAAACACATTGTGATTCATATTTCTTATCTATGGTTCCACAATTATAATTAATAATGACAATAAGTTGTTTCCCGTTTGAAGTTACTTGCATAGTATCATTAATATTGAGACGAGATTTAATGAAGTTTGTAACTTCTGTTGTAGTTAGTTTAGATGCGTCAAGATCAGTAAGATTTACCGTAATTTTTCTTGTGCCTTTACTGGGGTCAGCAGTGTTTGCAGTATATTCATTTTCAATAGTCGCACCAGAAGGCCAGTCGATACAAACTTTGTCAACACAGCGAGTATTACCTTGAGGAATACATTGAGTAATTTTTTGTACAAGGCGATTAACGTTTGAATCAGGAGAGCAAGTAGTGCTCCATTTATTATCTTCATCACATATTTTGGTTGCGCGAACAATGTTATCATCGACTTTTGTAACTGTATAACTGGCATTATTAAGAGTTGAAGTAACTACTGCTTCACAACTTCTTCCAGCACCTGAAGGGAGACGAGTGATGGGGAATTCAAATATTTCTTCTGATGTGGAAGTAGAACACGCTTGTTTAATAAGCCTTGTTCCAACAGTACAATCATTATTTGAAGCACAACCTTCAGGAGTACTGGATGCACACGCTTGATTAAATTGTTCGATTGTAAGTTGAGAGTCGGCGGGACGAGTGTATGTATTTCTTGTAAACCATTTTTTAAGAGTGGGGTTATATTCACATAAGGTTTGTGGTGCAGGACATTGGATTTCGTTTTTAGATTCAATGATAATTTGTTTTTTACTATAATCAGGAATAATTTCGTAATCAGTAACTCCTTGAAGATTATATTTACTTAAAATCATTGATTTTATTGTGTTATCAGCAGAAGGTGATGGTTCGAATGAACCAGTAACATTTGAAATGGTGTAAATCATTTTCTTATTTCTTATAGAAGTTGCCATTGTGCTTTTTGAAAAATTATACTGTTCGGCAGGTGGACAGAATTGTGAATCAGATGGAACTATTGTAATATTTGGTTTTTCACCTGTTGTACATTTATATTCTCTTATGATAATGTCCTTTTTAGTTTGATCTTTCCATCTTGATGGTCCGGTTAACTCTTTATTAATTTGTGCCGCTAAATCATTACCACATTTCTGTTTATTTTCAAAAGTCATAGGTGATTCTGAAATAGTTCCAGTATTATTTATTGTTAAATTAGAAAAACAAAGTGTTGTTGCTCCACAACCTTCATCTACTGCTGTTTTTAATTTATTAAATAATGCTTGTGTTTCACCAAGTTTATATATATCTCTACAAAGAGGGTAGATACAATTTGGTTGACCGCATTTAAGTGTTCCTCTTAATATACTTACATCTTTTGAATCAGTTATATTAAACATTTTTTTTAACATTTCATCTGAACAAAATATATTTTCATAAAATCGATAGTTCATATTACAAGCACAAATTTTTTCAAAAGCAGCAGTTACAGGATCTGAAGAAAGTTCCATTCCACCACCAATTTTTAGTGTTCCATCAGGGAATTTAATACTTGTATCTCCGCCATATCCACAAAAATGGGCGATAAAACTTGATTTATCTTGCAAATATTTTAACGAAGCTTGATAATAATATTGTGCTCTTTCTTTTGTTATTACAGGATGGAGTTTACATGCAGCGTGATCCATATTGATTGCAGAAGATTTCGATACAAGGAAAGGAGCGTAGGAAGATAAGTATAATCCGGATTGTTTATGTTTAAAGAACATGCGATTTCTTTCGTCCAGTTCAACAATGAAAAGACATGATGCATCATCTGTAATATTGGTGTTAACACCAATAGAGTTCATTTCGTATTCAGGTATTTGAGGACGATGTTTTCTTGCTTGTAATAGTGCGTGATTTTCCCAATTACCTCCTTCACCAGCATCCGAATCTCTATTCCAATATTTTCTGTTTCTATCATCAACGCCATAACCTGCTCTTTCAAAGTTATTTGCTCTGGCGTATTGAATAAGTGTTCCACTATCTGGAATGGAATCATCCCAATTATCTCCAGATTGACGTGATGTTAATCTGAAAAGATATCCTCCCCATTTAAAATTACTTTTATCATAAATACCAATCCATGTTCCTCCTGGTGTTAGTGTTACCCAAGAAACACCTACTTGATTGGACCAAGTGATGTATAAATTGTTTGAAACAGATTTAATTCTGTAAGCGCCAACTCCTCCAATTTGCCATTGTCCTGAGAATTCAACTAACCATTTTGCACGATTTGATCCGATACTTCCATTAAAATCTACATAATTATCACTCTTTGCATTAAAAAAACCTCTATTTATAACAAACTGAATGTAATAACTTTTATCTTTATCACCAGTAGGAATAAATTTTACTTCATTTCTACTCCAACCTCTCCAATTTGTTTCCCAACTAGTCCACTGATCTGCTCTTACCAAACCTGCACCATCTCCTGATACATGAGGATGCAACAATGTACCATCTGCACCATGAATTAGGAAAAATGTTTTATCTTGAGGGAAAACAGTTCCGATAAATTTTTGATTTTGTGGAGCAATATTTGTAAAATCTCCACCGTTATTGTTACCTGAAAATGGTCCAGCAAAATTTTTTAGATAAAATTCAAATGTCCCTGAAGTTCCTGACTGATTCGGAATAGATTTTAACATTACAGGCAAGAACATATCTTTAGTTAAGTTCTTTGTTGCTGATTTTGTATCAAGATCAAATATTTTTCTTTGAAGTTTAAATTGATCATCAGAACTATTGGTATCCATATATAAACTACCATTTGTTCGTCTTGATAACACATTATCTCCAACTTGGATATAGAAAAGACCTTCTCTAATGTGTTTAGGGTATTCTAACTTATTTTTATTATATTGATAAGTTGGTTTATCTCTATTCATAAAAGGATTAAGTGCAGGATTTGAAAATGCGGGAAGTTCAGGTAAATACTCAATATCTGTATAGGACATACAAGTGTTTTTTAAGGAAAGAGGAAGACACATTTTAGTTGCCTCATCTGAATCAGTATCTATAAAAGTATTACTAGTTTCACTTGTCCCAAGACCTGTTAATAAGTCTTCCTTTTTTAATTTAGGTTTTTGATCATCTTTTTGTTTCTTTGATTGAACAGCAATAACAATACCAGCAATAACGGCGAGTGAACCTATTGCCACCACGTATTGAAACGTTTTACTTGTCATATTTTAAAAGTAAGTAAAAGATTTTTTTTCAAAAGAAATAATAATTTTGAAAAAAAAGAGAAACAACAATAATTTAAATTCTCACAATATCAAAAAGTTGATTAACATTATTCATAATACAGTCCCATAAATACATTGAGTTTCCATCAGTACTATCATCTATACACTGATCTGTCTTATTAGGATTATAAAATTGTCTTGTTCTTGTAGAGTATCTCCATTGTTGGTTTTTATTATTAGGATCACAAGGTTGAGTTGTCATCTTAGGATTACCACTGTTTTTGTTACCGACAGACCAACCTCCATCATCCCAACAAAGATTTTTATTAGCGTTTTTAATTAATCCTGTAGAGTGATCATAAGTCCATTGTTGATTTCTATTATTAGGGTCACAACCAACAACATAAAGTTGCTGTCCTCCAGTAGTATCAGCTCTATCATCAATACATTTATTCTTATGAGGATCTTTTACTAAAAACTTTTGATTGTTTACAGGTAAGTCAACAACTCTTACTTCCCTTCCATTAAGAAGATCAAAACTATAATTAAATCTATCTGCATTTGCATTACCACTTACATTACCGAATTTGTAATCTGCACTCCATCCTGTAGGCCCTGAAATAACAATTGATCCACCATTAGAGACACGATCATTACAACAATCACTGCGATGATCAAATACGATTCTTCTTATATCACGTCTTTGAGGAAAAGTAATTTCCAATTTAGGATTTTGATTTCCACCTGCTGTATGATATGCTGTATTAATCTTTCCATCATAAGTATTAGGTACAGCATAATTATTATCAAAAATTCCACCAAGTGAATTATAAGTGACATTCACGTTTGGCATACCAGGAACAAGACGCGTGTTATCATCAGTATAAATGGCTAGTTCTGACAAGTTTAATGCGGTACTATTATTTTTTGAAGATACAACTACTTTATTTATTTCAGGTTTTTGACGATAAAACAAGTAAGTGAGATCGGATGCAGGCATTACTTGAAAAGTATTATCAACATTTGAACCTCTTACAAGATTAACAAAAGAAACCTTTTGTCCTTCTTGACGCATAACATTTTGTTCACTTCCTTCAAAACGGTTATAAATTTGTACATTATCAATATCAGCAATATTTATGGTATGACCCAAATCTACTAAGAAAATTCCACCGTTTTCCTGAGTGTGTGCCATATTTTTAAGATTATCATCAATACCATTATTTGAAGAGAATATATCAAGTTGTTGTGACATGATATGAGGTCTGTTTAGAGCAAGATTAGTTGGATTAGAAGGTGCAAGGGGGTTAGAAGACATCACACGAAGTTCAGAAAAATGAAGAGAGCAACTTCCCGCTTTTGCAGGATTGCATGCTGACTCAATTGCAAAGAACTGAGCAGAGTTGGGATTCATGGATAATGTCACAGTAGGACTATTGGTAGTTCTATTATAAACAAGAGGCACACCGTTATTAAGAGGTTTTCCATCCTTATCAAGAAGCATTACAGTAACACCGTTTATACGAGATTTAGTATTGTTATCTTGGGAATTACCAGCAGTGATTTCTAAACGTGAAAAGTCAAGAGCGTTAAGTTCTTTTCCAAAATCAAGAATTACAAAACCTCTTTGACTTGCAAAAAATTCAGGAGGTGTTTGTTGTCCATCTCTAATAACAATTGAATTAACTGTTCCATAATGTGGATCAGAATTTGCAACAATTTTCATAGCAGGATCAGAATATCTTTGATTGGAATTATTAAAAAGTGCAATACTGCGTAATTCCAGACTATCATCCAAAGTATTATAATTTATGTTGGGGTAAATATCTTTTGCAATACGTAGAAAACGAAATGGAATAGCGTTAGCAGGCAGTGTGTTGAAACCTTCTTTACTCTTGGATTTATATAATATGAAACTAATAACAAGAACTGCTAAAAGACCAAGTATAAAGAGGACATAATTATTTTTAAAGTCCATCATCTTTTTTTGTATGTTTTATATAAAAAAAGATTATAAATTTTTCTCTAAAGTTTTTTTATCATTCGTCTGTAGTTTAAAAATATTAAAAATAATAAGCGAAAGCAGCAGGTGCAGGTTTATTCATATATTTCATACCACCATAACCAAGACCAACCAATACAAGGACTACAAGTAATAGAAACCACCATTGCTTGTGTATAGGAGTCTTTTCATCTTTATTTTCTTGTTTTTGTTGAGTTTGTTCAGCCATTTTGTATTATGTATTTGAATTATGTAAAAGATTTTTTAAAAAGTTTTTTTTAAAAAAAATTATTTTACACTTACACCTAAACTTCCATAATTTATTCAACTCTCTTCCATTTGGAGAGGAAATCTTTTACAAAAAGATAACTAAAAAACAACAAGATAATGATGAATAAAATATTAAAATACCATGGCAATTTTTCTCTTTCCTTTTTTTCAGTAATGATTTCTCCAACACTTGCAAACATACCAGAATTTGCTAAACTTGTAAGAGGGATACAAGTCCTTTCTTCTTTTAAATTTTTAGGACAATTTGCACCTTGTTGGATAATTTGTCTTGTGCGATATTGCATTTTTTTAACACTCCCATCAGCATTTTTTACATCATAGCATGGTGTCCATTCATTCCATTCAGATGCCTTGCAATCAGGAGGAGGAGGACAACTTTCAGTGAATACTTGACCAGATGTTAAAATATTTTGATTGGAAAATCCCAAATTTTGTTCTTTTATAATACACTTACCATTACCTATTTTATTTTGAATAATAGTAACTTGATAGTCTCTTTGTAATTTACCATTTACTAATCTGCATGGTTGAATCTGATCTAATTGATAGATACAGTCTTGATTATCTCCCTTGTTAAATAATTGATAAAGTAAGTTATTTCTTTTGAGTTTATCAAGGACAGGAACAGTGAGACATTTCATTTGTTGATATGCGACTGCAGTGGAATCAAGGTTGATAGATGATTCTGGATCACATTCAATAGTTCCAATATTTACAACTTCTTGATTCTGAACAACTAAAATATTGGAATTACATGATACTTGTGCTGATGGAGAAATATTATGCAATTCATCTTTAAGTTTTTCAATAAATTCTGTTCTAAAGTTTTTACGATTTTCAAGATTGTTAACAAAGACAGGTTCACTAAAAAGTTTATTTAATACATCATCAAACATACGATTTCTTTCTTCTGTTGAAAGACTTTTAAGTTTATCGTTAACATCGACACATAAAGAATCAGTTGATGATTCTTGATTTGCTGTCATATTAATTCTACATTTTTTAATGGTTCCTTTATTTGTGAAATTTTGATTGAGAATAAGTTGCATTTGAGAAGAACAATTGGCGAGATCAGATGATCGAAACACTTCACCAAAAAGGACAGGAATGCGTTTTTCAACGTAGGCAATAACGTCGTTGTAAGAATTAAAAGTGGTCATTTTAATTTTTGTAAAGATAAAAATAAAAATCTTTCTATCTTTGTAAAGCATTAAAATAAAAATGTGTGATGAAAACACTGATAAAGGTCATAAAACGTGTCTTGTCAAGACAAAATCAGTATACGTACCTGTGGGTGAACAATCTTTTAGAAATCCTTTAGATCCAACTGATGAAAAATTTTATTCGAATGAGTTTTATGATTTAACAGATTTTGATCCTGTAATAGTAGAAGAAAATGGAAAGAAAGTGCGAAGAGGAAGATCGAATGATAAATCAATAGCAGAAACTTATAGTGATACAGGCAGTATTGGTAGTAGATCGATGAGATGGAATGTAAGATTTGGAAAACGAAGCGATTTTCCAATACCTTTTGATAAGAATCATTATAAAAATAAATTCGAACCGAACATTTTTAACGAAGAGTCCATGCTTCCAAAAATGCAACCCAATTCAAAAAATGTATTAATGGGTATTGAAGTCTGTCTTTATCCAAGTGGTCACGAAGATGTAAATCGTGTTGCAAAAATTACTGGTATGTATTTTACTGATATTTGGAATATTTATGATAAATCAAAATTTAATGCTCATGTGGATGAGAAAGTTAGCGACAATCCTGAATACAATTTGCATATGTGGATTCCATCTATTTATCAGAGTGATTTACTCTTTTCAAATAAAGTTCTTGGTGATCAAAAAGTTGAAAAAACTAAAGCACCTGCTGAACGAATGGAATTAGAAATTCAAGGAAAAAATGTTACACAAAGTGTATATGGAAATCGTCAATTAATTATGGCACCTAATGGACAGGCCGTAACAGGAGTTAGATTTTACAATACAAGTAGCGGAGATAGAGCAATTGAAGGTATTGAATTAGAATTTTCAAATTTCTATGATCGCAATAAAACTGAGAAAACTTATAAACATATTTTAAATGGTGTTGTAAGTAATGGTCAATTTCAATCTGGATTAAATAAATCAAAAATTTACAA
>Ga0247843_1006485_pt1 | contig 15252 bp, 10 predicted proteins | sample LaCruzMarch2017__FD_192420 | JGI IMG/M metagenome (GOLD analysis project Ga0247843, IMG submission 192420) | Freshwater microbial communities from meromictic Lake La Cruz, Castile-La Mancha, Spain - LaCruzMarch2017_8m | ecosystem: Environmental > Aquatic > Freshwater > Lake | place: Spain... | reverse complement strand
AACTTTCTGCTGATTTTTTGTTTGGATTTGTTTCCATTTTCTTTCTGTTTTTACATTAGTTAAACTTAAGAAAATGTCTCTATTCTTTTATATTAAATCAGTACACTTTGGTTTGAAACGAAACAGCTTCCTGCACTAGCTTTTGAATTATCATAACCTTGTTTTCTATAATTATCAGCATTTATGTTAGCCGTTGTGTAAATTAAATTAGATAATTGCTGTGTAAAAGAATCTGCAGTATTAATTGGTTGTACGGCTTTTGTTATTACTTGTTCCATAGGATTTGCTGAATTTAAATTAACATCTATTTGGTGGTCAATATTGTATTTTAGTCTTTCAAATTCAGCATATAATTGTCTATATGTATTTGTGTCATCTGACACTTGAATGTTCTCAACATTGTTATTACTTGCATTATAAGAATAGTTATACGTTGTTTGCCCACACACAGCTTAACTTCTGCTTGAGTGTCTGCCGATAAATTTTTGGTTTGTTTTCTGCCGAATGTTTAGTACGGGGAACTGTTTATAGTTTTTTTGTGCGTCGGCTTTTTACACACAGTTCGATACACACAGGCGGGGAGGAAATTTGCAAGCTTATTTGGCGCAAAATAAATTACTTCCTTTAAAAAGAAGCGACCAAATGTGCTTGCAAAATGTGCGGTGGCTTACACACAGGACTATGGGTTTAGGTCGATACGTTTAGTTAATAAAACACAATCGATTTGATATAATTTGTGCCCCGTTAGGGATTGTAGTGGAAATCCTTTTGCCTGCCTCTTGCAAAAGATTGCAACGAAAAGCCCGACCTGAAAGGAACGGCAAAAAACAAATAAAAAAGCCCGATAAATCGGGCTAATTTAAAAATAAACAAACTTTATAAAAACCTAAGAGTAACAAATATAAATATAATTGATTGTGATTACATTAAATCAACTAATTATTTTAAGCAAGCATACATTAGAAAATAAAATAATCCAATGGCTACAATAACCGATATGAAGAAGATTAGCATTTTTCTTTTGAACGATTTTTCTTCTTTTTCATTTTCCATTTTAATTATCTCCAACCGCCACCTAAGGCTTTATAAATATCAACAACAGCGTTGTATTGTCGTTTTTTTGCATCAATCAATTGTAATTTAGAATCTAATGAACCTGTTTGAGCCATTAACACTTCTATGTAAGAGGCATTACCTGTTTTAAATAAATCAGATGATGTTTCGATGGCTTGTGTTAATGTGTTTGCTTGTTTTGTTTTAAAATCAACAATTTTTTCAAGACTATTAATTTTAGCAACTTCATTATACACTTCAACATAACCGTTTAATATTGTTTTCTGATAATTAAATAAGGCTTCTTGTTGCATCGCATTTGCCGTTTTAAATTCTGCTTTAATGGCATTACGATTTAATAAGGGTGCTACTAAATTACCTAATAATGAATAAGCCATTGATTGAGGATTAGTAACTAATAAACCTGCTTTAAATGCCTGAAAACCTATTGAACCATTAATGTTTAATGACGGGTAAAAGGCAGCTTTAGCAGCCTTTACATCTGCTCTTGATGCCATAAGATCAAATTCTGCTTGTTTAATATCTGGACGATTTTTTAGTAAGTTAGAAGGAATACCAACTGTTGGTTTAAAAGGTAATTCTTTAATTAACTCATCTTTGTTTCGATTAATTGTTTGAGGGTATCTGCCTAGCAAAAAATTAATATTGTTTTCACAAATTGTAATTTTTTGTGTTGTTTCAAACTCTAAGGCTTTAGAATTAAATACTTGCGCTTGAAATTGTTGCACCGCTAATTCATTTGCAACACCTGCTTGCTTTTGTATTGTAATTAATTCAAGTGCATTTTCCTGCAACTTAATTGTTTCTTTAATAATTTCTAACTCGTTATCTAAAGCTAATAACTCATAATATGAATTTGCAATATCTGCTATTAAATTTGTTAGCACAATATTTTTTCCTTCAACACTTGATAAGTAACGAGCAACAGCCGCTTTCTTTTTATTACGCAATTTGCCCCATACATCAATTTCCCATGAGGTTTGCAAACCAATGTAATAATCAGGAAGATGAGTAGGCACCATTACACCTGGTTCTATTTCAGTGGTACGATTACCTGCATCGTCCATTGTATAGTAACCAAACTTACGTTGCCAAAAAGCTGCATTTGCATTAAGTGTAGGAAATAAAGCATTTTTACTTGAACGCATCCCCGCACGAGCTGCCTCAATTCTTTGCAAAGCTATTGACATATCCATGTTATTTTTTAAGGATAGATCAATTAACTCTACCAAGTTTGGGTCGGTAAAATATTGTTTCCAATTTATATCTGCCGAGTTACTTGAATCTTTTGTTGTAGCAAAAGATTGTGGCATGTTTTTTACGGTACTATTTTCTAAAGGCTTACTTGTTTTACAGCTTATGATAAATAAGCCGCAAACAATAGCGCTGAAAATTATTTTATATCTAATCTTTTTCATTTTAAATTACTTCTGTAAATGGTTTTTCTTCTTTTTTACCTTTTTTGGAAAACTTCTCTGCTAATGTTGCAAAAATCACATATAGCCCTGGAATAATAATGACACCGAAAATTGTCCCAAACAACATACCTCCTGCTGCTGCCGAACCAATGGTTTTATTACCAACAGCTCCTGCGCCACTTGCAAACATTAAAGGAATTAACCCCGCAATAAAAGCAAAGGATGTCATTAAGATTGGGCGTAGCCTTTCTGTTGCCCCTTCAATAGCTGCTTGTAATGGTGTTCTTCCTTCTCTATGTCTAAGCGCAGCAAACTCCACAATTAATATGGCATTTTTTCCTAATAAACCAATTAACATAATCATTGCTACTTGTGCGTAGATGTTATTTTCTAAACCCATCAGCATTAACATTAAAAATGCCCCGAAGATTCCAGTAGGCAGAGATAAAATAACTGGCATTGGTAATAAAAAACTTTCGTACTGAGCTGCTAAAACCAAATACACAAATAATAAACATATGATGAAAATGTAAATTGCTTCATTACCTGCTTGTACTTCATCTCTTGTAATACCTGCCCAATCAATGTCATAGCCTTTAGGTAATTTTGTTTTAGCAACTTCTTGAATTGCTGCAATTGAATTTCCGCTACTAAATCCTTCTGCTGCTTCGCCATTTAATTCGGCAGAAGGATACATGTTGTATCGTGTAATTTGGTCAACGCCATACATTTTTTCTACACTCATAAATGCAGATAACGGAACCATTTCTCCTTTATCATTTTTAACAGTGAGTTTTAAAATATCATTGGGCTTTGCTCTGTATTGTGGCAATGCTTGAACCATTACTTTATACATTTGTCCGAAACGAATAAAGTTTGTTGCGTACTCACTACCTAATAAAGTTTGTAATGTACCCATAGCATTATTTACCGTAACACCTTTTTTAGCTGCCATGTCATTATCAAAGTATAACATGAATTGCGGATAACTTGCATCAAAAATGGTAAAGGCACTTGCAATTTCAGGACGTGCTTTTAAATCGGACATAAATTGATTTACAACTTTTTCCATTTCTTTAAAATCTCCTCGTCCTGTTTTGTCTAGCAATCTTAATTCAAAACCGCTGGCATTACCATAACCCGGAACGGCAGGGGGTGGAAAGAATTCAATATTTGCATCTTTAATGTGCTTTGTTTTTTCAACTACTAATGCAATAATATCATCAACCGATTCTTTTCGATTGTCCCAACTTTTTAAGTTGATTAAGCAAGTACCATAAGTTGCGCCTGTACCATCTGATAGAATGTTTGTACCTGCTAATGAAGAAACAGATTCAATGGCATCAATTTCTTCACACACTTTTTGCACTTCATTTACAACGGCTTTTGTTCTTTCTAATGTTGAACCCGATGGAGTAGTGATACTTGCGTAGAATGTTCCTTGATCTTCATTTGGAATAAAGCCTGATGATAAAAAACGACCTAACAAGCCAGTCCCAAAACAAAAAATAAGTAAAATCGAAAAGGTTATTACCCTTCTATTTGCTATTAATCCTAATAATGCTTGATACTTTTTAGATAAGCTATTATACCATTCGTTAAAGCCATCGTAAAAACGTGTTAGTTTATTTTTTTTCTTGTGTTGTTGATGTGGATTTTTTAATAACATCGCGCACAATGCAGGCGTTAATGTTAATGCAATAACACCTGACAGTACAATAGCAACAGCCATTGTTAAAGAAAATTGTCGATAAAAAATACCTGAAGGACCCGACATAAAAGCAACTGGAATAAATACAGCTGACATTACTAAAGTAATAGCGATAATAGCACCACTAATTTCTTTCATAGCTTGTTCGGTTGCTTTCATAGCGCCAATGCCCGATTTTTCCATTTTAGCATGTACTGCTTCAACAACAACAATAGCATTATCGACGACAATACCAATAGCTAGAACTAAAGCAAATAATGTAATCAGATTTAATGAGAAACCCATTAGTTGCATAAAAAATAAGGTTCCGACTAATGAAACAGGAACTGCAATGGCTGGAATAATTGTTGAACGAAAATCTTGTAAGAAGATAAATACCACTAGAGCCACTAATAAAAAGGCTTCGATTAATGTTCTAACAACTTCATGAACAGAGGCATCTAAAAAGCGAGAAACATCATAGCTTACTTCATAATCCATTCCTTTTAAAAAGGTGGATTCTTTCATTTCCTCTAATCGTTTTTTTACTTTAGTAATTACCTTACTTGCATTAGAACCTGGTAATTGTTTTAACATAATTGATGCAGCAGGTTTACCATTTAATTTAGCTTCTACATCAAAATACGTTGTGCCAAATTCAACATCTGCTATATCTTTTATACGTAATATTTCTCCATTTTCATTTGCACGAAGTGGGATATTTTCATATTGTTCTTTTGTATTGTACTTACCTGTGTATTTAATTACATATTGTAATGCTTGCGCTGTTTTGTCTGAGCTTTCTCCAACCTTACCTGGTGCGGCTTCAATATTTTGTTCATCTAATGCTTCTAATACTTCTGCCGTGGAAACATTATAAGTAAGCATTTTATCAGGTTTTAACCAAACACGCATGGCGTATTCTTTTGCCCCTAAAATATCTGCATAACCAACACCTTCAATACGTTTTAAATCAGCTAGTATATTAATATCTGCAAAGTTGTAAAGAAATTTTTCTTGTATAGCGGTGTCTGTACTATAAATGTTCAAGTACATTAACATTGCATTTTCTTCTTTGGCTATTTTTACACCATTACGAATTACTTCGGCTGGAAGTTCTCCCATAACAGCAGCAACTCTATTTTGTACGTTTACAGCTGCTACATCAGGGTTTGTTCCTACTTCAAAAATAATTTGTACCACACCAACACCATCATTTCCTGCATCGGAAGACATGTATTTCATTCCTGGTACTCCATTTATAGCTCGTTCTAATGGAACTATCGCTGCTTTGGTAACTGTTTCTGCATTTGCTCCTGTATATTCTACGGTAACATTAACTTCAGGCGGTGCAATATTTGGAAATTGCGCCATTGGTAATTGTTTTAATGCCAACGCACCCAGTAATGTGATAATTAGAGATATGACAATGGATAGAACAGGTCTATGTATGAATTTAGAAATCATAATAATTTATTATTAGTTTAATATTAACCTGATTTATTTTATTTGTTGCGATAGCATTTCTTTACCAGAAATCGGTTGAGGGATTATTTTATCTCCTTCTTTAACACGTTGAACACCTTCGTATATTATTCTATCTGTTGGCAATAATCCTGATTCAACTACATATAAAGATGGTAGTCGGAACTTCGGCACAAAGCTTTTCATGTGAACCACATTATCTTTATCTACTATAAACACATAGTTTATTTCCTGAATTTCAAATGTTGATTTTTGCGAAATAATCATTGCATTTTTTAATTCATTTCTTAAACGTACTTTGCCACTAGAGCCGTGTTTTAAAATGCCATCTGGATTTGAAAACCTTGCTCTAAAAGCAATATTTCCACTTGTTTTATCAAATTCGCCATCAATGGTTTCTACAATTCCTTTTTGTGGATGAGGCTTACCATTAGCTAATAGCAATTCAACTTCTTGTTTCTCTTGTTTTGTTTTAGAAACAAACTCTAAATATTCTTTTTCAGAAACATTGAAATAAGCAAACACTTCTTGATTATCAGAAATAGAAGTTAATAACGTACCTTCATCAATTAAACTTCCAATTTTATTTGGGATTCTATTAATGATACCATTGAAAGGGGCTTTAATTTCTGTAAAAGACAAATTTAAAGCAGCATTTGCTTCATCTGATTTCGCTTCTTCAATTTTAGCATTCGCAGCATCTAATTTTGATTGTGCTAATTCTAGATTTGTTTTAGAAACAACATTTTTATCTACCAATGTTTTTGCACTTTGCAAATCTACTTCGGCAGCTTTAGCTTCTGCAATAGCACTTTTTAAAGATGCCTTTGCTCTGATTAAAGCCTCTTTATATTCTTTATTGCTAATACTAAATAGCAATTGCCCTGCTTTTACAGATTTACCCTCATCAACGTGTATGGCTTCGATGTAGCCTTTTATTCTTGCACGTATTTCAACATTTTGAATTGAATGTATATCTGCAACATATTCATTGGTGTAAACAGTGTCCATCATGGCGGGATTGGTTACAGCGAATTTTTCTTCTTCTGTTTTAGATTCTTTTTCTGATTTGCATGCTGTAAATACAACACACATGCTTAATAGCACGAACGCTTTATACATAATTAGATGATTTTTGTGTGGTTGACCAAAATGATACACAACAGTTGTTGTGACCTAAATAATACTTATGAAAGTATTAAGCCTCTGGCGGAGGAGAAAAAACATCAAAGGTTGGGCTTTGATGAAATGATGCTAAATAGTCTATTTTAGATTTCTTTTGAAAAAACTGTTGCTCAAAAAACAATTTATTAGAATGATGAGAAATTAAATTTATTTTTTTAAAATCAAGTGCGCCACCATCTTCTTGGTCTGGTTCATCTTTTTCTTGTACTGCATTATCCAAACCCATTACTTTTTCAAGGACTAGCTCAACAATGGTTTCCTGATCGTTAATTGATAAATCTTCTGGGATATAATCCGGCGCAGCATCTTTAGTGTCTACACTTAAATTAAAAATGTGAACTGCCATTAAAAAGCAAAAAATGCGGCTAATTATATTATTTCTAAAGAGTTTCATTTTTATGAATGACAAATATATGTTTTTTAAAATGTTAAAGTGTTAAGAAATTTTAAAATTACACACTTTATCACCTAATTAAATACCGCACGCCTGTGGCGCGCTTTTTGGTGCGTCAAGCACACGCGCAAAAAAAGTGCGAAGCACACCTATTTATTGTGCGGTGGGAATTTAGCTTATTTGGGTTTTGGAGTTCTTACGGAAAAACACAAATGTGCTAAATTAGGATAGCCAAAACGGGTTTGTCAAACCCGAAAAAGAGGGGGAGGAGAAAAAAAACTATAAACAGTTTTCGAGGTCAAATGTCCGAATGATTGTCCGATGTCAGCCAAAAATTTTGTCGAGGAGATTGCAGAAGTTTTAGAAAGAAAAAGCTTGTTGTCTACCGTAAAATTGTCTTGGAATTGTCAATGGGCAAATTACGTATAACGGTTGAGGCTATATGCAGTAAGGGATTGCGGGCTACTTTACTGTCCACCTACACAAAAGTTTGAGCGGGACAGAATGCTTGAATTACCACTGAAACCCTTATTGCATATAGCCTTTGTTAGCGTTTCGTTGTTAATTTTTCTTTCATTTTTGTTGCATCTTTTCTGTCTGCCGTGCGTTGGGGTAGGCAAGCTCTTTTGCAGGTTTTGGTCTTAGCGTTGGCTATTGCGACCTGCAAATGTGCTTGACTACGAAGCGTGGGCTATAATGCTAATCCACGATTAAAATCAACAATATGTATTGCTGGAATTGTCGGTAATATTATTGCTAAATCTTGAGTTTGTCCTAGTTGAAAACCGTAGTTTGAGGCAATATATTCAATATATTCGTTACAGTTAATTCTATGAATAATTCTTCCAACACCCGCAGTAAAAGCATTTCTGAAATATACAGGGAAACTCGCTATGTTTTGATAGCAATGTATTCGACCTTCACTACCCCAAGCACCTTGATTTTCATTGTGTTCCCAATGAATTGAGGTTGTTCCATCATTTTTCGATAAAAACCCAAGTGCTTCAAAAAATTCATTGTCAGAAGCAAATTGAATTTGCTGAATTGTTCCAAATACTAATTGTGGCATAATAATAGTTTTTAGTTTTCATTATAAATAGTCGCTAATTCTGTTTTGATTTGTCTAAAAGTTAAATCCGCTTTTAGTTCTTGACTTAGACCTGTGTTAATGCAATAAACGAAAGATTCTTTTCTATAATATATTTCGTTTTTCTTTAATGATTTTTCAATACTATCTGTTTTTGAAAGTAAACAAATAAGTTGGTAATCTAAATTTATCGCATCTGTTTTATTATTTGGATGTGCTTTTGTAAAATGTTGAGTTGCGGTCAGTTTGATTAAGTTTTCCAAATAGTGAGCAAGTTGCGGAAATTTGCTTTTCGGGAAAATGTGATGAACCTGCGTAGCGTCTCCATTTGCCCATTGGTCTTTGACTTCACTTTCAGAATACATTTTCTTAATTTGGTTCATTGCTTTTTGAACTAAATAAGCATTGAAAGCCGTATCAGGTAATATGTTTTGTTCGCTTTCGTTGATTGCTTCTTGTCGTGAAATTGTTTTGTCTTTTGATACATCACGCCAGTTTTTACGATTATACATTAAGTCAGTATAGTAAAATTGGTTTTCTGACATTCTGCCTTTTACTGAACCAGGCATGTTGTTTTCACAAGCATAAACATTTAGCAACTTTGGATAAATACGTCTTACTTCAACTTCTCCATTTATTGCAGTATTTCCGATAATAAACTTGATAAATCGCCTTTGCAAAACTTCAAAATCTCCTTGTGTCAAATTACCTTTTTCATATTTCCTCTTGTATTCTTCAAAAAACTTAATAAGACCGCAATCCGACATTACTTTTACGAAGTATTGATAAAGGAAATTGTATGTGTTTCTATCTTTCAATGAAATATACTCTAAAACCGATAAATTGGATATTTTATAGTAATTCGATATTCCTCTTTTTTCAATATCTAAAACACCTGCATATGCTAAAAGTCGCAATGGTTGTTGAATAAATTTATCGTATTCACTTTTTGTGGTAGGATTTGTTGCGGAGGGTTTATTGAAAATTGCTTTAACATTTTTGATAAAGTATTGAGAATCCCAAATATCTTGAACTGTGAATTCTTTTTCGGGGTCACTTTCTCTTAAATTCACTACACAATCAGCAATAATGCAAACCACATCTGGAGTACATTTTTGGTCCATAAATCTTGCATCATTTGATTTTCGGATGTCATAATCTTTGCTTTTTAGCAATTTTTCTACTTCTGTCATTTAATCAATGTTTTTTAATAGTCCGAAGAAAAAAACGGAATTGTTATCAATATTTAAAGAACGAGTTCCATAATTACGAGCAACTCTGTAAAATTTCTCAAATTCTTTTGAACCATAATATTCCAAATCTTTTTTTGTTGGTATCCTACTCCCGTTTTTTAGAGTTAATAAAGCAACCGAACCATCAGTAATAGTATTTTTAGGCAAAAAACTTGCTCTAGGATAATATGTTAAATTTGGAATCATTACGACATCCTCACGATTAAGAAATTTGGCGACAGCCAAATTTTCAGTATTGTCAATATAACAGTCGTAATTATCTAATTCTTTAACTTCATTATTGCCAATATTGCGAGATTTCAAAACTCGGTATTTCCCGTTGTCTTTCGTGATTTGTTTTGTGATTTGTCTATCTCTGAAACTTTGAAAAATATCAAATTTCATTTTCTCTGAAATTTGGTCAAATTCTACATTTCGGTAAATCAACCAATACGGAAACTTGTCAGATAATAAATATTCTTTTTGTTTATCTTCAATAGTTTCAGTGATGTAACTTTCAATTAAAATGCTTTCGCTTTGTTTTTTTGTTGAAGTTTCCAGTAAAAAACTAATTGTTTCAATCTTTACCCCCTTAAAGCCTTTTTCTCCATAATCGCAAATTTTCAATAGGTTCTGTTGTCTTAATATTTCTCGGGTGATATTAAATTCAGGCGAATTAATAAGACTTTTTGGAACGATTAAAGAAACGAAGTTTCCTAATGAAATAGCCTTTTCAATAAAGAATGAAAACAAATTATTTGTTTCATTATTTGTCGCACTGAATTTGTAAAGTGATAACAATTCTTGATTGTTTGTGAGTTTTTTGTAAGGTGGGTTTCCTACAACGATGTCATATTTTTTTTCGCTGAATCTGTAAGTAAGAAAATCAGCATTAATGAAATTAAACTTGAATTTTTTCGGCAACTTCAATTTATCCAAAATATTTTTCAGAACAATAAGAGAATTTTTATCAATATCAACAAGGTCAAAAATCACTTCATCTTTATCCTCATATTTCTCAGCCAATAATGGGATGAAATTTCCGATGCCGACTGATGGCTCTAAAATTCTAATTTTCTTTTTACCTCTCAACTCCGGCAAGTCTTTCACTACGGTAAAGGCAATATCCTTTCGTGTGAAAAACGCAGAATTTTCTTGACGACTTGAATTTGCATATTCAGCAATTTGATAAATATTTTCAAGCCCTAATATGGCAAAATCAGAATTGATAAACGAAATCAAATTCTCTGTTTCGTTCAATTCTTCTTTCTTAATGATATTGTTTATATCTGTAGTTGAAATAAATTTTTGGTTTAAGACTTCTTTTATTTTTTTTGCAATATTTACGAAAACGCCAGTTGGTACTGCTTCGCCAATACAATGTCTGATATTCAGTTCTTCTTTTTTCAAAAACATTTTCTTTTCAAGTAAACTCATTTTATTCAACTTTTCGGTTGATGTGTTTGTCCATTGAAAAGTGTCAGGAATACTCATCAAAAGCATTAGTTCTCTAATACTGAAAACTCTATTTTCTGAAGGATGAATTGTATTTTGGCTTGAAAGAATATCGTTTCTTGTGTGAACGCAAGGACCTTCTCTGTCCCAATACCAACGAGCATATTTATCGCCATTTTTGCTTTCATTGATTACCATTTTCCCTTCTTTGATTTGGTGCGGTATTCTTTCATTTTCCGTGTTTTGAAAAGCAGATTCACCCTCTTTTAAATTCTCAATCCACCGAAGCATTTTTGTATCGTACTCTCTAAATGAATGGAAAATATCTGTTTCCGATATTTTTCCCATTTCATTAATAACTTCTAAACCATCGAAAAGTTTTCGTAACGTTTTTGGTTTTTGTTGTTCGGGAAAAATATCAAACGGACTGATGTTTTGCAAGTCTTTGCGAACTCCAATTACAAGCGTTCTTGTTCTACTTGACTGAGAACCATAATCTTTAAAGTTTACGACTTTGAAAAGCATGTTGTAATGTCCGCCCAAATTTAATTTTATCGCATCCTCAATCGTTTTTTCTGTTCCGTCAATGTCTGTGCAAGTTGTGTTCAAAAACGCTCTTACATTTTCAAAAATAAAAAATTTAGGATTGACTTCTTTTGTGATTTTTATTGATTCCACAACCAAGGAATTTCTTGTCAATTCTTGATTTTTCTTGTGATTGGCTACAGACATTCCTTGACACGGAGGAGTAGCAATAATTACGTCAGGCTCGGATATCTTGTGTTCCATTTGCCATTTCTTGATCTCCGCAAAAAGTTTGTTTTTAATTTCTTTTGTAGAAATATCTCCGTCCAAATATCCTGAATCGTATTTACATTTATTGTTGAACAATTGTATTTTCAATCGTTTTGTAAGAATTTCATTTGTAGCAATGCATTCGAAACCGTTTTGCTTAAATCCAAAACATCCAACTCCTGCACTGCTGAATAAACTTATATATGTCAAAGGTTTGTTCATAGTTTAGAATTTTATTTCGGATTGTTTTACGTTTTTAATTTTTAAATAATTCATTTTTTCTTCTGCAACAATTAAAGTCTCAGGAGAACAATCGAACTCATACATTTTTTTTGCAAATTGGTCACTAAAATATTCCGTTTTCAATTTGTTCAAGTCAAGTTCGAAAACAATTGCTAATTTATCTAAGCGTTTCTCGTCAAACTCTCTTTTGCCATTTTCAATTTTACTCAAATTAGCAGAATCGAGTTTTAAAAGAGCGGCAAGTTCAGTTAAAGTAAAACCTTTGTCCGTTCTAAGTTTTCTGATATATTCTCCAAAAGTTGTTTTCATAGACTTGTAAAATTTAACTTGTCAATTTATGACAAAAATACTCAATTATTTTTATTTCACAAGTTTTTAATTTGATTTTTTAGTGGGTCAGCGAAATGAAGGCTCTTTTGGCTTTGCGAAGCGTTGGCTTTTGTGTCGGGCAAAGACAAATGTGCCTGAATGTGCGGTGGGATTCCTATTCCTTTCTTGTTTTTATGCAGCAAAAATTCCTTTGTCATTCTGTCGTCTGTTTGGTCTCTTACAATGAACGCTAACGTTTTGCGGCTTTGCGAAGAAGCGGATTTCGGAGCACTAAACTGTCAACATACCACAAAAGTTGATGCGCGGTAGAATGTTCAATTAACCACTGAACCCGCTTTTTTGCAAAACCGCTGTTACAAGCTGGCCTTCTGTCTGTCGTTGCTTTTCTGTCCATATTTTGCAGTGTCTTGGTGCGTTGGCTTGGTGGCTCTTTTGGATTTTTTTGCGTTGGTCTGTGCGTTGGAAAAAAATACAAATGTGCCACCAAAAGCGTGGGCTATCCTGTCATTCCGTTTATAAATGTTTCTACAAAGTCCATTATTCGTTTTAATATTCTGTCGCCTAATTTTTTGCGTTGAAGTAAACTTGGTTTTTCTCCGTCTATGAGTTCTAATACTTCGTCTCTCAATGGTTGTCTTTCCGCAAATAAGTAGTCTTCAATTAATTTTTCTGTCTTGTCTGGTGAAAGGCTTTCTTCTGTCACCAATTTAGAAAATGCTTTTTGTTGTTCTTCGTTCCAATATTTGTCAAACGCTGGTGCAACTTCGTCTGTGTCCACAATTACTGGTAAATTCTCTTGAATAAATTTCTCTATCAATTCTCGTTTACTACGCAATGTCGTTTCGGTGCTTAACAAGTTGAAAATTTCTTGCTCGGCTTTGGTCGTGTCTTTTTGTGTTTGTGCTTTGAGTTTGATTAAAAGCTGAATGATATAAGCAACATTTATTTCGTCTCGATGAATTAACTCCAATTCAAAATCCACATCTTCCAAAATGGAAACTTTCTCTTTTTGGTGGTTGCTTTTTACTTTGTCGTATAGGTCAAGATACTTGCTTTTAAAATCTTCAAATTGTTGCTCGGTCATTTTTAAGTCCGCCCATTTGAAGTCTGAAAACGCAGTGAGAATATTTTTTATTCTCATCAAATCTCTAAACGCTTTTATGAATTCAAGTTCGTCATCTTCGGTTTCTAAATCATCAACCTTGTCTGTTGTTGGTGTTAATGCAATTAAATGCTCAAAGGCTTCATCAAACTTGGCTGTGTAGTCTTCATAGGGTTTCATTATGATTACTTCAATAGCTTCTTTGTTGCTAAATAAAGTAATGGCTTCATCTGTGCGATTTTTCAGGTTACGGAACGCAACAATATTGCCTTGACTTTTCTGCTCGTTTAATATTCTGTTTGTTCGGCTGTATGCTTGTATAAGTCCGTGATACCTCAAGTTCTTGTCAACATACATCGTGTTCAATGTCGGGCTGTCAAAACCTGTGAGAAACATATTTACCACTACCAAAATATCAATTTTGCGTTCTTTGACTTTCTTTGAAATGTCGTTGTAGTAGTTGTAAAAACTTTGGCTGTCTTTAGTGGTAAAGTTGTCGCCAAATAGTTTGTTGTAATCTTGTATGAATTCTTCTAGCTTATCTCTGCTGTGAAGATTTATTTTGTATTCAGGCGTTGGTTCTGCAACTACATTCAAATCAACATTATCAAAATCCGTTTCAAAGTTTATGAAGCCGTTTGCATCTGCATCATCTTCATTTGCTCCGTAGCTGAAAATGGTTGCAATGTTTAAATTGTGTAATCCTTCCGCTTTTTTCTTTTTGAATAAATCAACATATTTGATAAGCGTAGGAACATTGTTGATACAAAACATAGCCGTAAATTCTCGGCTGTGTGTCTTGCGGTTGTGGTGTGCAATAACATAATCCGTTATTTTTTCTAAACGGGTTTCATCTTCCATCAACTCTTTGGTGTCAATGTCTTCTACTTCAATATCAATGTTGGTTTCTCGTCCGTCTTTGTGCTTGTATCTTCCAACGTATTCAACAGCAAACTTTAAAACATTTTCGTCTTTGATTGCATCTGTAATTACATATTTGTGCAAACAGTCTTCAAACAAATCTTTGGTGGTTCGTTTACCGTGTTCGTTTTTAGCCGCATTATCCTTAAAAATAGGTGTGCCTGTAAAGCCAAATAACTGAGCATTATTGAAAAACTCTTTTATTCGTTTGTGTGTATCTCCAAATTGGCTTCTGTGGCATTCGTCAAAAATGAAAATGATACGCTTGTCTTTCAAGTCAGCCATTTTTGCCTCATACTTCAATTTGCTAATGGCTGTGTTTAGCTTTTGAATAGTCGTAACAATGAGTTTTGAATTTTTAGCTTCTCCTTTTTTGTCAACGTATGTGCCTGTAAACTGCTTAACTAAGTTTTGCGTATTGTCTGTTCCGTCAATACATCCTTCCTGAAAACTATTAAATTCTTTGGTTGTTTGGTAATCCAAATCTTTTCTATCCACCACAAAAACAACCTTGTGAACTTGTGGCAATGCCATTAAAATTTGACTGGCTTTGAAACTGGTTAGGGTTTTTCCCGAACCTGTCGTGTGCCATATATAACCGTTCTTGGTTGAGTTCTTTACTCTTTCTATTAAGGCTTCAACTGCGTAAAACTGATACGGACGAAGCACCATTGGAATTTTATAGGCTTCATTAAGTACAATGTACTTGCATATCATTTTATGTTTCGTTTCAAACCAAAGTGTACTGATTTAATATAAAAGAATAGAGACATTTTCTTAAGTTTAACTAATGTAAAAACAGAAAGAAAATGGAAACAAATCCAAACAAAAAATCAGCAGA
>Ga0247843_1006484_pt1 | contig 15253 bp, 16 predicted proteins | sample LaCruzMarch2017__FD_192420 | JGI IMG/M metagenome (GOLD analysis project Ga0247843, IMG submission 192420) | Freshwater microbial communities from meromictic Lake La Cruz, Castile-La Mancha, Spain - LaCruzMarch2017_8m | ecosystem: Environmental > Aquatic > Freshwater > Lake | place: Spain... | reverse complement strand
TACCCCTCACAAAGCCCGCGCGGACGGAGCGATGCCCTGTTCGGGGGTGGGGAGTGGTGTGGAAACGGGAAGCCGCTCCTGTGCCGAGGGAGTGGGGCCCACAGTGAGGCCACGGGACGTCAGGATCCTTCGGTTTCATGCCCATGAAAGCGCCATTGACCAAGCGAGAGCAAGAGCGGCTTGAAGCCCTTCGCTGATACCGCATCCTCGACACACCACCCGAGCGGGCCATCGAATGCGTCCCTACAGCGAGGCTGTCAAGGCTGATGTCCGCCGGCGGATGAGCCCGCCTCAGCGCCATCCGTTACTGCAGAAGCCATAGCAGGTACGCAAGTAGCAATAGTTCACAGCTAGGCTCGTCGTAAGGCACACAAATCCCTGCGTCATCTAAGCAGCTGACAACCCTCGGCTAGCACAGCCCGAGTTGCTGCAGCTAACCATCTGCGGCGTGATGGAGCACCCACTGCTATCAGAACTCGCTCGAAAGGAGGCAGAAAGTGCGATACGGGTGAATGAATTGGGGTGTTAAGTGTTCGAAAATTGTTGTTTAGAACTATCGCGTAGCTCAAATTTATTCGCAAGCTGAGAGCTTTGGAAGGACCCAGTTCCTTTCATCGCTGTACGATCAATTATCGCTCGTGCCCCCGGCAGCAGCTTCCACCCACGCCATGTCCCCTGAGGTGGTTATCAACGGCAGAACCCTGCCACTGGCAAGGCCCAGCGATGTCGCCGTAGCTCAGCGCGTGGCGGCGCACATGCAACGCCGCATTGCCGAAGCCGACTGGCGCCCTTACCGGAGCAGGCAGGATGCGGTGCTGGCGTGGGCACGACTTGGCGGGATCCGCCTCCAGGTCATGCAAGTGCTGAATCTGCTGAACGAAGCCTGATCCTCAGCGTTGTCTGGAGGCCTCAGTGGGTCTCTGCCCAGCTGGTCATCAGCTGGACTGCTGCCACCAGCAGGCAGTCCAGGTGTCGGAATTCCACCCGGGCTCTGGGCGATCACCTATGGCAGGCCCTCCAACCTGGCGCTGTTCAGCTGGCGGTAGGCAGCCAACACCACAGAACGCGGGGCCCAGGCGGAAGCATCACGGTGGGCAGCGGCTGAAGTAGGGCGCCGGCGAGCTAAACCATTAACGCCTTGGCAAACGCCGCCGCTGCCCCCTGGCCCGAGGCCCATGGATAGCTTCGTAGATGCACCTCCAACGAATGCCCCATGCTCAGCGCCACACTTCCGGGGTCGATCCCCAGTTGGTGGCCCCGCAGGCTGTAGCCATGGCCGAATGAGTACGGCACTGCCCGTTCTCCTTTTTCCGCCATGCGCTCGCGCAGTTACACCCAGCCCTGCAGGCGCTAGAGGTCGGTGCCGATCGCAGCGGCTGCTCCAAGCCCGCTGCCCAGGGGCGGAACCTCGATCGGGCTGATGGCCCAGCCAGCTCGGCCAGCAGGCGCAGCCCTGCTTCGACCGTGCCCTACAAGGATTAAGGACAAAATATAGCCGACCCAGGCCGTGATCGAGGCCACCTGCTGGCGTCCCCCAGTCGAATGGCCGGCGAGACCTGCGCACCAGCAATGACCACGGCCCAGCCAGAGGCCGGTCGTGGTTCGATCCGTCAACCTCAGGCCCAGCTCCCAGGCTTCGCCATGTGTGATAGAGGGCACAGGATGCGAACTAACCGCGCACCAAATGACTAGGTTCCGACCGATCAGGAACGTTCGCGCAGCCTCACAGCAATTTGAGGCCGGAGACCAGACATCAGGCCTGGCCTCAATTTTGGCCACCAGCCGGGTTGCTGGTCGGTGAATTAGGATTTGTCTAACGGGGCGTGGCGCAGCTTGGTAGCGCGGGTGCTTTGGGAGCACTAGGTCGCAGGTTCGAATCCTGTCGCCCCGACTGACTTTTCACCGATCCGCCCCGGCCTTTGTGGGCAAGATGTGGGCAAAACGGCGGGGGAACCGCAGTCTTCAGCCGCGCTCCGGCAGCGGGACAGGGCAAGACCAGCAGGGCTCCTTTGTGGCTCGATTGCCCTGCAAGCCCCTCCCACTCCTCCCCTGGACGGGGTTGCCGAATCCAGGACATTGAGGGAGACGGAACCAGCGCTGACAAAAAGTCCCTGGTCCAGCCGTGGGCTGAACCAGGGACTTCGGTGACGTGGACGAAAGGCTCAATTCCTCTCGAGGAGACATGGAGTGCGGGCAGACGCTTCATTCATCGCCTCGTTGCAACGGTACAGGTGGTACAGCACGGGGGAGTTTGTGCTGGGAAACTTCCGGCGCCAATGAACCCCTGCCTTGAACAGCTCGGCTTTACGCCAGCGGCACAGGGTTTTCTCACTCACTCCCAGAGCTCGGCCTGCTGAGCGGGCATCGAGCCATTCCTGGAGCGGCTCGCCAGCGTGCTCAGCCGTTGCCGGCTTCGGTGAGAGGGATTGATGCCGCGGACGTGGGTAGACCATCTTAGGCACTCCGCAGACTTGGAACCCGCGGCTGGCTACTGAAGGCTGCCTCAGGCCGCGGCGATGGTGCAGACCAACGCATGGGCACATGCCCCAGTCGGATCAGGGCCAGCAGGGCCATTCCTTGCAACAGAGTGAGTGCGACCAGCCAGGCCTGGATACGGTTCAGGTTCCTGATCGCCGGGGGCTGAGCCCCCTGACGCATCCGTTGGCGGCAGCGCGGGAAGGCGGGTAACTGCGGCGGACGTTGGTGGTGGTGCTTCATCAGAAGGGGACCTCCTCTTCGCTGAGGGGTTGGCTGGACCAGGCCGGGGCAGCAGGGGCTGGGGGCGTTGCGGGGGCGCCCCAGCTGGGAGTTGCTGCCGAGACAGATGAAGGCGCCGGGCTGGGTGCCGGTGCGGCAGTGCCCGCCGGCTGGGCGTTGCCGGCCTTGCTGCCCAGCAGGGCCAACCGTTCGGCCTTCACCAGCGGTTTGCTGCGCACCTCGCCGGTGCTGCGGTCGCTCCACTGCTCGCTGGTCATCCGGCCGACGATGCCGACCAGTGATCCTTTGCGGACGTAATCGGCCGCCACCTGGGCCTGCTTGCCCCAGATCTCGATGTTGAACCAGTCGGGTGGTTCATCCCGCCCCGGCTTGTTGACGGCAACGGTGAAATTGGCCACCACGGAGCCGCTTTCAAAGAAGCGGATCTCCGGGTCTCGGCCGGCATGGCCGACCAGGGTGATGGAGTTGAAGCTCATGGCAGGGAATCAGCAGATGGGTGGCTGGCCTGCTGTGCCGCCAGCAGGGAGGGGAGGTCAATGAGCGGGTGGGTGCGCAGCAGCTCGTGGATCGCGCCGCTCCAGGTGAGGTTGTGCTGCTGCGCGTAGGCCCTCAGCCGCAGGTAGGTGTCGGTGTGGAGCGCCACGGCCTTTTTGTGGCGACCTAGCGGCCGCCGCAGGGGGCGGGGCCGGTGCTCAGCCGTTTCCATCAGCTGGCCCTCCGGCTCGATTCGCCCTGGGGCGGAAGGCCCGGCGGCAGCCGCTCATGGGCGTGGCGCCAGAGGCCGTCCACCAGCGCCACCCGTTCGGCCAGTCGGATCAGCTGCAGCTGGGAGCGGACGCCGCGGGCCAGCTGGAACACGGCCCGGTCCCGGTCCTGCTCCGCCGCCTTCAGGGCCGCCTCGAGGGAGGCGATGGCGCTGAGCATGTGGCGGCGGAAGGTCATGGCGTCTCCTCCGCGGCGATGGCGGCCTGCAGGTCCTGACGGCGGCGATCGATCACCGCCCAGAGCTTCACGGCGCCGTCTTCGTTGATGCGGCCGCTGGCCAGCAGGGCATTGACGCGGGCCTTGGCGCTATCGAGGGCCTGCAGGGAGGAAATCCTGGGGATCTCTTGGAGCCCGGAGCGCACGACATCCGCGCCGCTGGGTTGGGAGGGCTCCAGCGGTTCGGGCGGCTTGGCATCGGAATCGGCTACCGCAATGGGCGGCGTCACCAGTGGCTCATCACTGCGGGGGCTCCCGGCGTCGGAGGCATCGACGGGGAACAGCTCCTGGTTGGCCCCCAGTTCCGGTGTCAGCTGCTGCAATGGGACAGGGTCTGGCTCTGCGGGATCCGCCTCGACAGGCTCCGGCGGAAGAGATGCTGGTGCTGGCGTTGACGATCCAGCGTCATCGGGCGCAGCGGCAGAGCGGCGAATGCGGGCGGCTCCGCGCCGTGCCCGGGTGGTGGGTTGAACCTCGGGCTGAGCAGCTGGCTCGCCATCCGAGTCATCAGCCATGAGGCCTGCGGGCTTGCTCGCGGAGGCTTCCTCGGCCGTAGTGATCGCCGCTTCTGCGTGAGACGGTGCGGTCGCGCTGCTTGGCGCAGAAGCCACCACCGGCATCGGGCGGATCGGCTGCGGGACTGCTCCCGCTGGCGTGGCCGTGTTGGTGGCCGGAACCTCCCGCACCGTCACCGTCTCCACCGCCGCCGCCGGGGCGTTGCCATCCACCGCCTCCTCCTGGGTGGTGAGCCCCAGGCTCATCTCCGGGCAATAGACCCGCACCCAGAAGGACGCCGCCCGGTAGCGCAGCATCTGGCCGGTCATCGTCTGCCACTTGCTGGTCTCGTTGCCGTGGCGGTCCTTGCGGCTCCACCAGCCCTCGCGTTTGGCCATGGCGATGCTGATCTTTTCGCCCTTGAGCGTTTCGCCGCTGCTCCGGTCGCTGGCTTCAGCGAAACACCAGCTCGGGTTCTCCTCCTCGTCGAAGTGAAAGCGCAGCGGCGTGAACCGGCCCGAGGCGTTGACGGTGGCGATCAGGAACGAGCTCGACCAGCTCGGCCGCCCATGGATCGGCGTCATGTTCTGCATCACCACCAGGGGGGAGAGCCCCATGCGGCCGGCGATCTCCAGGGCGATCAAGGAGTTGGCCAGGCCCTGCTGGCCGCGATACTCCGGCGGGACCATGGTGCTGGAGCAGAGGCACTGGGCCATCCGCTGGGCCGCCTCAAAGGCGGCGATGCCCGAGAAGACGCCGGCGCTGATCTCGCTGCCGCCGGACCTCACCAGCGCGCCACCGCTGCCGGTGGACTGGCTGGAGGTCATGGTCGCGCCGGGGGGCGCTGTCGTGTCGGTTGGGGTCATGGCTGCTTGGGAATGGGGGGGGGACTGGACGGGATGACGGGAGTGAATGGGGCCTGGAAGAGAACCGGATGGGTGCTGGAAGGCCTGGAGCGGAGGGGCGCCGCTGGCGCCTCAGAACAGGGCCAATGCCTCCAGCGCCGCCGACTCGCTCTCGGCAGAGCGAGAGCTCATGGACGCAGGACGAAACGGCTGGCGGCCATGGCTCGGCCAGATGCCGCTGGCCTGGCACTCGGCGATGCGCCGGAAGGCCTCCTCGCGCCGCTCCAGGCCGATCGCCAGGTCCTGCTCGTCCATGACCAGCAGGCAGCAATCAAAGGGCTCCTCCCACTCAAAGGCGATCACACCGACCTCAGCCGGCGGCCGCCGATGGCGGTCTTCATGGCCCAGGGCGAGGTGGGCCAGCTGCAGGTCGTAGGCCAGATCCTTCGCCTGCCAGTAGAAGCGGCGCGGTACGGCGCTGCGGGTCTTCTTGAGATCAAACAGCCGCCCGTCGGTGGTGACCACATCCGGCAGGCAGCGGCAGGGCCGGCCCGCTTCGTCGTCCCAGTAGTGCGGCTGCTGGCTGGCCGCGGGATCCAGCGCCGCGAGCACCGCACCGATCACTGGATCGGCGTGGAGGGCGTCGCGAATGCGCAGGGCCTGCTCGACGAGCTCGGTGCTCACCGGCGTCAGACCGCCAGCCTCGGCCTCCGCGCAGTTGGCGGCGCCGATCTTGGTGTTGCGGGCGATCGAGGCGTAAGCGGCAAAGCGCCCCTTGATCTCAAAGGGTGGCGTCAGCAGGGCATCGACCAGATCACCCTTGACCATGTCCGGCGAGGGAACGAACGGCGCTGCGCCGGGGCGGAAGCGATGCCACCAGGACGCCATCGTGCCGGTGACGGCAGCCTTGAGAACGGTGGGGGACCAGGCCGGATGCTGGTGGTAAGTGGCCAGTGTCATAACGAATACCATTTTTCAGGATTCAGGAGCCCGAGAACAAGCAGCGACGCCTCAATCGGCGTGGCGCAGTAGCCCGAATCGAGCGAGCCTCCCTCGGCGTGCAGCAGCGTTGCCACGTACTGCCCCTGCAGGGAGCGGCTGAAACTCAGTGCCAGCCCGCATTCCTCCAGGGAGAGGGGCTGCGGCGGAGTGGACGTCAGCCATTGGCCCTGCCAGCGGCTGAGGGAGCGATTGAGGCTGGATTGGCGCCAGAAATGATCCTCCAGGGACGACGCCATCGCTGCGCCGGCGGTTGGGTTGCACATGAGCGGAAAGCAGCGCCCGCTGAAAGAGGAGCTGGAGGGCGCCATTTCTAAGTTACCAACTGATACCCCTCTCGCGAGTCAGAAAAGCACCCCCTATGCCAGAACCGCATGCTTTCAGCGACGGCGCTTGCTGGTGGCAGCGATCCGGGTTGTGAGGCTCTGCTGCCAGCGCCGCAGCAGCTGTTCAGCGATCGCCAGATCGGAAGCCCCCAGCACCTCCTCCTGCAGCAAGGCGCCTTCGATCGCCATCTGCTGCTCGGTGCCCAGCTCCTTCTCCAGGCTCAGCAGCTGCACCAGCGCGGTGATCGGCCGCAGCTGGTGCTGCCCCACCAGGGTGGTGAACAGGGTTCGCAGCTGGGCGGTCTGCTCGCTCTGATCAGGCTCCTGCTCCTTGGGCCAGAGGGCCTCCGGCCCCTGGAGATTGCCGATGTAGCAGGCGAACCAATCCTCCGGCCCCCAGGGGCTGCCATCGGCCTTGCGGATCGGCTCGCCGGCGTTGACCCGCTCGCGCAGCAGCTCATCGCGGATCACGCCGCGTTTCTTGTTGGCCAGCGCCTGGTTCAGCAGCGCCAGCTGCAGGAAGGTGCTGGGTTGGGCCTGCTTGATCTGGGCGTTCTCCAGGTTGGCCCACTGGCCGCTGGAGACCCGGAAGCCCGGCGGAATGACATCAGGGCAGGCCTTGGCCCAGTCCTGGGGCGTGGTGATGACCCAGCCATTGCTCTTGCGCCAGTTGCGCAGGAAGCGGCCAAACGTTTGGCGGGCCTGTTCGAGTTGGTGCTGCAGATCCTGCATGGTCCCGAGAGGCGCAGTAGTACATTCTGACTCGCGAGAGCGCCAGGACCCTGGTCGCTGAACGCTGCGCTGCTGTGGTTATGACGCTGATCCGACGCGGTCATGCCGTCACAGCTGTCAGTGACTGCTGTCAGTGACAACTGCACCAGTGTGGCCGTGGTCGTGGTCGTGACCAACCGCCCTGGCTGTGGCGTCCATGGATTCCGTGGACAGCTTCGAGCTGTCCCGAGACGTCCTGAGACGTTGCGGGACGCGGGTTTTGAGCGCAATCGCGAGGGCACAAGCCGCCGGTCAAGACTCCTGATCTTGAACACGCTTTGTCACGTTTCGGATCAAGACTCTGACTGACACCATGCCCATCGCCACGGCGAGCACGACCACAGGGCTGGGCACCGACAGGGGCATCCGCCCCCTTCAGCGATCAGGACAGCCGCAGGATCCGCCGTGCCTCCTGTACGGATCGCGCCACGCCGGCCAGCCCGCCCCTGCTCTGGATCACCTCCAGGAACTGGCGCTGCTCCGCCGTCGGCCGGCCGCGTGCGGCCTTGATCTCCAGGGCGCAGAACACCGCCAGCTCCAGCCCCAGGTGCTGCTCCTCGATCCGCAGCTGGCGCAGGCCGATCAGATCACTGCTGCCCGGGCAGAGCCCGTAGCGCACCAAGCGGCCCCGCTCATCGCGCAACGCACCGGTGTTGTTGCGCCACAGCCGCACCGGGCCCACCCCCAGCTCCAGGCGGATCTGCTGCTGGATCGCCTGCTCGCTCATGCCACCCGGCTCCAGTGGCCCCGCGTCTGGCGGGCCGCCAGGACATACCGCGCCCAGCCACGAGGGTTGCTCATGCCGCGCCGCTGGCCCAGGGCAATCAGCTCTTCCAGCGTGTGGGCTTGCCCCTGCTCCTGTTTGCGGCGCAGCTTGAGCTGCTCCTGGTTGATCTCCTGCAGCGATCCCGCCACCACCGCTGGTTTCTGGCGCTGGGGCCGGAACAGGTGGCCGCATTCGGGGCAGGTGCTGACGCGCCGGGTGGTGGTGCAGAAGCACTGGGGGCAGACCTTGATCGCCGCCGCCGCCTGCCGCTCTCGCTTTTTGCTGCCCTGCAGCGTCCAGTGCCGCTCCTCGAGGTGGTGGCCGAGGCGCTCGAGATTGCCGACGTGATCGAGGATCACCGCCTCTTTACCGGGCTGGGGCCGCAGGCAGCGGCCGATCATCTGCAGGTGCAACGCTTCGCTTTGGGTGGGGCGCAGCAGGATGCAGCCGCCCACCGAGGGCACATCCACCCCCTCGCCGATCAGGTTGCAGCTGGTCAGCACATTCAGCTCACCGGCCCCCAGCGCCTCCAGCAGCTGGCGTCGCGTCTCGGCGTCCTGGGTGCCGTCGATGCTGGCCGCCTTGATGCCGTGGCCGCTGAACGCTTCGGCCACCGCCTGGGCGTGGGCGATCGAGCAGCAGAACGCAATCGCTGTGCCGCCCGCCAGGTGGCGCTGGTAGTGGCCGACCGCATCGCCCAGGATGCGGCTGCCGCCCAAAGCACCGGCGGCCTGGCGCAGATCGAAATCCCCCATCCGTCGCCGCAGTCCCTGCGCCGAGAAGCCGATTGGCGGCGCATAGACCCGCGCAGGGGCCAGGTAGCCGTTGTCGGTCAGCCAGGCTGGGGTGGGGCCCAGCACCATGGTCGAAAACCAGGCACCGAGAGGCTGGCCGTCGCTGCGACATGGTGTCGCCGTGACGCCGAGCACCTTGGCGCTGCAGAAATGCTTGAGCGCCTTTGCCCAGGTACCGGCGCTGGTGTGGTGGCAGTTGTGCACCAGGAGGCCAGCGGCAAAGTAGTTGTGGTGCTGCTCAACTTCGATGTTGTACACATAATCTCCCTCACGCATCTCTGCAGATCTGCTTCGATCTGTTGATTCGTAAATCTCAACACGCTCCACCCGATCGAGGCAAGGAACTCCTCCTTCTTCCTGTCCAGCATCTGGCGCTGGATCGTGCCATGGGATGGGCCATCCACCTCGATGCCGATCCGCAGCTCCTGATGGCCGATATCCAGCTTGTAGCAAGTCGGGTAGCCACTGCCGCGCGGCATCGCCGTTCGGACCACCACTTCCATCGACCAGCCCAGGGCATCCGCCAGTCGCTGCTGCTGCTTGGTGGGTCCACGGCCATTGCCGCCGCGTACCAGTGGCTGATGCTTGTTGCGCCGCAGCGTTGCACTCACCTTTTCCCTGCTCCCTGGCCGCTGCATCGGGTTGTTGTCGCGCATGCGTTGCGATGCATACTTTCGATTGGTTCTCGCCATCACCACGGCTTTTTGTTGGCTTAAAGAGGCGCCGGAGCACTCTCGGCTGCAGTAAACCCGGCCTCTTGCTCTTAGTTGGTCGCGCTTGACCTTCGTGATCAGAGCAACTAAGACTCCGCACCAATGGCACGGCACAGAGTTCGTCGCTGGGACGCAGGATGCCAGCGGGGATGTAGCCATGATCGACCGTAAAGAAGGGATGGGAGAGGGTGGTTTCGATGCTTCTGCCGGAGGTTGTCGTTACACGCACCATCCAGCGGGGCATCGGATTGCAGAACACGCGCTTGACGCGTCCGCTGGTGATCTGAGCGCTCTGGTGGTCAAAGCAGCTCACGGCGTCGCCGGCATGCAGTGATTCGATCGGCCTGCCGTCAACGGGAGTGCCGGCCGGAAAGCACTCATCCACCACCAGCAGCTGAAAGTGCTCCGGGGAGAGCATGTCCAGCCGGCGGGCCAGGGTCGAGACCGAGGCCACCTGCACCGGAGCCCGCAGGTTCATCGAGCGGCCTGAGGCGATCAGGCCGTGCTCCACACCCAGAGCTGCCAGGGACCGGCTGGCCTGCTCCAGCAGCTCGACCCGGTGCACCAGAACGGCGATGCGGTTGCCGCGTGCTGCCGCCTGCTGGGCGATGTGGCTGAACACCACCGTCTTGCCCCCGCCGGTGGGCAGGACAAACAGCACCGAACGGTGCCCGGCGATGAAGGCCAGGCGCACCCGATCGACGGCGTCGTGCTGGTAAGGGCGCAGGGAGAAGGGCATGGCCGACAGCTGCTGCCCGAGATTGTAGCTCTCGGGAGCGCGAGAGCTACGCTTTTCGCAGTCGCCTCCTCCCCCATGAAGCGCATCCAGCTCCAGCTCCCTGATTCCGCTCTGGCCTGGGTCGATGCCCAGGCCGACGGCATGGAAAGCCGTGCCGCCTATCTGCGTCGCACGATCGTCGCCCTGATGAAGGCCGATCTGCAGCGCCGGGCCATCGCCAAGCGACAGCTGGCTCATCCAGCACCGGCCGCTATGCCTGTGCAGCCCCTGCCCCAGGCACCGACTCAACCCGCCCACCCCGCTTTTGGTGAGCCATGGGCCTCCCTGTGATGCGGACCGCCGAGGGCCAGTGGCCCCGGTTGCTGATCGAGCTCGGCGGCTTGGCGGCTGAGCAACTGCAGAATCGCCACCAGCCCTGCCCGGCCTGCGGCGGCACCGACCGCTACCGCTGGGACCGTGATGAAGGCCCCGGCGGCTGGTTCTGCAACCAGTGCGGCGGCAAGGACCGCACTGGCGGCGGCGGTGACGGCATGGACCTCTTGATTCGACTCACCGGCTGGGATTTCGCGGAAGCCGCCCAGCGCATTGAGGCCCATCTCGGGCTTCCGAGCGGCAGTAACGGTGCCGGTCGCCACGGCGCTCCGATGCTGCGCATCCCACGGCCGCCGCTCAAGGCCGCTGGCTCAGCCGGCGCCAATGGCCAGGAAGCGCCTGGTTTGCCGCCCAGAGCAGCAGGGCACACGCCAGGCGTCACACCTCGGCCATCAGCGTCGGCAGCCCCTGCTGCAGCCAAGCGGCCGGCTCGCATTCCCGAGACCCCGCCGCCCGATGCCACACCTCCAGAACTGGGCCGTGCGGTTGGCCAGTGGTGCTACCGCAATGCCGAGGGGACTCCGCTGTTCTGGATCCAGCGCCTCGAATCCAGCAGCGCCGGCAAGTCTCGCAAGCTGTTCGTTCACCGCACCTGGCTGGATGGGCGCTGGCATTTCCCCTCCCGCCGCGATGGTTTCAGCTCCGAATGGCCGGCCCCACGGCCCCTCTATCGCCTGCCGGAGCTGGGCCAGAGGCCCAGCGCGCCGGTGTTGGTGGTGGAAGGCGAGAAGACCGCCGATGCCGCCGCCTCGCTGTTGCCCGACCACGCCGTCGTGAGCTGGTGCAACGGCAGCCGTGCTCTGCACACCGCCGACTGGCAGCCCCTGGCGGGGCGACGCGTCACTCTCTGGCCTGATGCCGATGCCCCGGGCCGTCAAGCCATGGCGGCGCTCTCGGGGTTGTTGTTGCCCCTGGTGGACTCGCTGACGGTGGTGCTGGTGCCCGAGACGCCAGCATTCCATGAGGGCTGGGACCTGGCGGATGCCGACTGGTCGCCCCAGCAGACGCTGGACTTTCTGCAGGCCCACAGCCGGCCGGTGAGGCAGCAGGAGTCCAACCCGCTGTTACCCGCACCCGAGAGCGCAGCAGAGGCCGCTTCAGAGGGCCCTGAGCGGGCTCCTGTGGATCCTGCAGCAGCTCCAGCAGCCTCAGCCTGGCGGCGGGCCTGCCGGCGCACCGTCAGAGCCGCTGGCAGGGGTAGCCAGCAGCGTCGCCCAGCGCGACCTGGCCATCGCCCTGCAGAAATGCCGCCAGCTGCGAGCCCCTCGGCTCCAGCGGCCGCAGGCCCTGAGGCTTTCTCCTGCCTGGGCTACGACACCGATGGCTACTACTACCAGCCCTCCTCCACCGGCCAGGTGGTACGCCTTGCCGCCTCCTCCCACGGCGGCATGAACCTCTGTCGCCTGGCGCCAGTTGCCTACTGGGAGGCCCTCTACCCCTCCCGCACCGGCGTCAACTGGACAGCAGCGGCCTCCGATCTCTTCTCTCGCCAGGCCGTGGTGGGGATGTTCGATCCCGATCGCCTGCGCGGGCGCGGAACCTGGTGGGACCGCGGCCGCTGCGTGCTCCACCTCGGCGATCGTCTCGTCGTCGATGGCATCCGCCAGGTGATCACTGCCCCCCTGCAGAGCAGCTTCCACTACCAGCGCGGTGCTGCCCTGATCGGCCCGGGTGACGCCACACCGCTCAGCGATGAGGAGGCGTTGACGGTGCTGACCATGGCCGATCGCTTCTGGTGGGATGTCCCCGCTTCAGCCTTCCTCATGGCCGGCTGGCTGGCCCTGGCCCCGATCTGCGGTGCCTTGCGCTGGCGGCCCCACCTCTGGCTCACAGCCGCCGCCGGCTCCGGCAAGACCACCCTGCTGGAGCGCTTTGTCGGCGTCTTGCTCGGTGACATGCGCCTGCTGGTGGTGGGCAGCAGCACCGAGGCCGGCATCCGTCAGTCGCTGCGCAGCGATGCCCTTCCTGTCGTGCTCGATGAGGCCGAGTGCAACGAGAAGCTCGACCAGCAGCGCATCCAGGCGATCCTCGCCCTGACCCGCGTCGCGAGCTCGGAATCGCACGCCTCCACCGTCAAGGGTTCACCCGGCGGTGATGTGGCGCGCTTTCAGGTGCGCTCGATGTTCCTGCTCGCCTCGATCGCCATCGGCCTCAAACAGGGGGCTGATCGCCGCCGCTTTGCCCAGCTCACCCTGCGCAATCCCGCCGAGATCGCCCAGCACGAGCGCGACGCCCATTGGCAGGCCCTGGATCGGGATCTCGAGGCCCTGATCACCCACGCCTTCGCCGAGAGGCTGCTGGCGCGCACCGTCTCCCTGATTCCAGTCATCCGCCAGGCGGTGCAGGTCTTCACCCGGGTGGCGACGCGGCATTTCGACTCCCAGGCGCTCGGCGATCAGTACGGCACCCTGCTGGCTGGGGCCTGGAGCCTCCAGTCATCCCTCGTCCCCACCCAGGAGCAGGCGCAGTCGCTGATCGATGGCACCGACTGGAGCAGCTACCGCCAGGCCACCGAACTGGCCGATGAACGGCGCTGCCTCAACCGGATCCTGCAGCACCAGTTGCGGGTCGAAACCGACGAGCGGGTGCTCACTCGCAGCATCGGCGAACTGATCGAGATCATCACCATGGCGTCACCGCTCGATCCGATCAGCAGAAGCCAGGCGGAGGATCTGCTGGCCCGCCATGGGCTGCGCATCCAGGAAGGGCTGCTGCTGGTGAGCAACACCGCGGAACCGATTGCTCACATCCTGGCGGACACGGCCTGGGGGACCAACTGGGCGACGATCCTTGCCCGCCTGCCAGGGGCACACCCCTTTGGCCACCCCGTCAGGTTCAAGGGGGTGGGCTCCAAGGCGAGGGCCTGCGCGATCCCCCTCGATGCCATCTGAATGATGCTGGGTACGGTGGGACGATGCCCTGCGGTTGCTCGCCCCGCCAAAAGCCTTGCAGCGCAATGGATGGGACATTCGGGACGGCTGGGACGCCCTTTCCAGGGGAGAGCCCCTTATATACATAGAGACCCCTCCACCTCTCTATATATATCTATATTCCTATAAATAGATTTAGATGTACCCAGGGCTTCTGATCGCCTGGGCGGGAAGGGATCTCGGGTGGGACGCCCACCGTCCCACGACCGTCCCACCGGTGTACCACCGTCCCACCTGAGTGCAGCAGAAGGGGACGGGGCTGAGGAGACAGGCAGGACCTGAGGCCGCAACTGGGCTACGCTCTCGGGAGTCCTGAATCGCTGGGTCATGGTCTGGCCCGGCTGCTGATCTGCTGAGGACCCACTCCCCTTGGTCGCACGCTCTGCCACCACTGCCGCTCATCGGAGGCACCGCGCGCCGCAACCGGTGCCGCTGGATCCGGTGGAGGAGCTGCGCGCTGCGGCCAGCGCGGAGGACGACAACGGCCAGCCGATCTACGAGCCCACCGATCCCGCCCGGCCGATCGGCCATGCCAACCCCCCGCGCCGCACCAAGGGACAGGCGGCCCAGCCGCCGCCCAGGCCCTCGCGTCTGGAGGTGGAGCGGCGTGTGGCTGAGGCGCAGCTGTGGATCGCCCAGCGAATTCCGCTGGCACTGATCTACGAAAAAGCTCGTGAAAGCTGGGGGGTAAGGAACACCCAGACGATCAACCGCTACCTCAATCTCGCCCGCGAGCGGATGGTGGAAGAGCTGATCTCCGATCGCCGCCGCCACCAGGCCGAGCAGATCTTTGCGCTGAACGACTGCGCCAGGCGAGCCATGGATGCCGAGCAGTTCAGTGCGGCGGTGGGCGCCTTCCGGGTGATCGCCGAGATCGGCGGCCTGCTGCGGGCCCCCCTCAAGCCATCCGAGGTGAAGACCTGATGGGCCGCATCGCCTCCACCCTCCGCCCCCAGGCTCCCAGCTTGCCCAGTGCGTGCGGGCTCCTGCTGGACCCTGCGACGGACCTCTGGGCCGACTGGGGCCTGCTGGGTGTTCCCGACCCTGACCGGGCGACAACGATCGACAAACAACGGAATTTCGGTGAGTTCATCCTCCGGGCCTTCCCCAGTTTCCAGTTCCACCGGCTCTCCGAGCTCCTCATCGAGCTGCTCCAGCAGGTGGCTGACGGAAAACTGACCCGGCTGATCGTCTGCACACCTCCCCGCCATGGAAAAAGCCAGCTGGTCTCGCGCCTGTTCCCCGCCTACTGGGTAAGCCGCCACCCGCAGCTGTTCTGCGCCATTGCCTCCTATTCGGCGGAGCTGGCCTATGCCCACAGCCGCGAGGCGCGCCACTACTACCGCCTCACCGGCCATCCCCTCTCCAAGGACTCAGCTGCCGTCGGCAACTGGCTCACGCCTCAGCGCGGTGGCTGCATCGCCGCCGGTGTGCGGGGCCCGTTCACCGGCAAGGGCTACAACCTCGGCATCATCGACGACCCCTACAAGGGGCCAGAGGACGCCAAATCGGCGCTGCAACGCGAGCGGCTGATCGACTGGCTCAAAAGTGTCTGGTTCACCCGAGCCGAACCTGGCCTCACAGCTGAAGGCGCTCTGCTCCCGGCGGCACAGGTGGTGGTGCAGACCCGCTGGGACCACCACGACATGACCGCCTGGCTCCTGGCCCAGGAGACGGAGGAACATCCCGAGCACTGGACCGTGCTGAACCTCCCGGCGATCGCCGAGCCGATCAGCATCGCGATGCCGATCCCGCCCACCTGCACCCGAGTGCCGGACTGGCGCCAGACGGGTGAGGCCCTCTG
>Ga0247843_1006482_pt1 | contig 15259 bp, 16 predicted proteins | sample LaCruzMarch2017__FD_192420 | JGI IMG/M metagenome (GOLD analysis project Ga0247843, IMG submission 192420) | Freshwater microbial communities from meromictic Lake La Cruz, Castile-La Mancha, Spain - LaCruzMarch2017_8m | ecosystem: Environmental > Aquatic > Freshwater > Lake | place: Spain... | reverse complement strand
CGCAGCATGGCGTTGCGGACCCGCGGCCCGCCGACGAGGTGCATCGTCCCCGTCAGGTGACCGCGCATCTCCAGCAGGAAGACCGAGATGGTGAGCACGAGCCCGATCCAGAAGCGTCGGGTGAAATCCACCAGCTCCGGGTTGGGTCCCGTGTCGGCCGAGGGGGTTTCCGGTTCGAGCGCCATGCCGCAGATCGGGCAACCGCCCGGGGGCGCCCGCCCAGCCGCGTCGGCCGCAGCGCCGACCACAAGCCGGTCTCCGCCAGGGACCTCGCCGCCGGGCTGCCCAAGGACGCCTGGCGCCGGGTCACCTGGAGGCCGGGCACCGGGGTGACAGGGTCGAAGGCACTGCCTTCGACGGGAAGTGGCTGCCCTTTCGCATCTTGGGGATGCGCAGTTCAACGGTGCCAGCGCGGGTCTGCCAATCGCGCTCGCGGTAGCCGTTGCGCTGATTGATCCGGCTTTCGCTGCGCTCGCCATGGCCAGCGCCGGTCAGGCCGCCGACTTCCAGCGCCATCAGCCGTTCGGCGGCAAAGCCGATCATCTCGCGCAGCAGGTCGGCGTCGGAAGACTTTTCCAAAAGCCCGCGCAGGGCCATCGTGTCGTCGGTCATCGTGGTGGTGTCCTGGTCAAAGGTTGAAGGTCTCGACAACCCAAACCCTACCAAGGATCACCGCGATGGCCGCCCGGGGCGTTCCGCTGGGGGCTTCGCTACGCGCCCCAGGCTCTGTCGCTCCTACACCACCACACGGGACACGACCCCGAGCCGCTAACGACGACATCAAAAAGGGGACGGATCAACCGGCGCCCTCGGCATCGTTACAGCGAACTGCCGCCGCAGATCAGCATTTGTTGGCCGGTGATAGCGCCGGCTTCCGGGCCGAGCAGGAAGGCGGTGAGTGCGGCGACCTCCTCCGGGTGAATGTACCGCCCGATCGGCGGCAGCTTAGGCACCACCGCGCGGCGTGCGGGGTCGCGCAGCATGGGCGTGTCGGTCGCTGCCGGCGCCACAACATTGGCGGTGATCCCCCGCGGCGCGAGCTCGATGGCCCAGGACCGCGCCAAGCCGACCAGCGCGGCCTTGCTCGCGGCGTATTGGCTGCGGCCGGCGGCGCCCGCGGCGGTGCGGCTGCCGATCAGGATGATTCGCCCACCATCCGGCATGCGCGGCACTAGTAAATCCACCAGCAGCGATGCCGCCTCGACATGCAGGCGCCACAGCGTGCGCCCCGTCTCTGCGTCCAGCGCGCCGACCATGCCGCCGCGCATCAGCCCGGCCGCGTGAACGAAGGCGGTGGGGTTGAGGTCCGCGACCGCGGCCGGCAGGGCCGCCGCGTCGAGCAGGTCCACGGCGCGGTGCGCGTAGCGCGGGTCGGCCAGGCCCGGCTCGCTGCGGCTGAGGCCTGTGACGCGCCAGCCCTCACGCAGCAGGCGCGTGGCGATGGCCGCGCCGATTCCGGAACTTGTGCCCGTGACGATCGCGTGGCCTGCGGTGGTCTCTGGCGCCATGCGGCGTCTCTCCTGGGGCGGTCGTGATGCGCTTGACAGCGCGGAGGCAGGACGGATAGCAAGGCCTCAAAGATCGAACAAGTGTTCGGATTCCGAACAAGCGACGAGGGGAGGCGCGGTGATGGACGGAACACAGACCCGGGTCGAGAATCCCAAAAACCTCGTCCAATCGGTTGCCAAGGCCTTCGCCGTGCTGAAGGCCTTCGGGCCTGACCGGCCCGAACTAACCCTGGCTGAGGTCGCGGCGCAGACCGGCCATGACCGCGGCACTGCCTTTCGGCTGGTCCACACGCTGGTTGATCTCGGCTACTTGCGTCCCGTGCCGGAAGGGCGGCGTTTCCGACTGACGCTGAAGTGCCTCGAACTCGGCTATGCGGCGCTGTCGGCGGGCGACCTGCCGACGCATGCCCGGCCCCTGCTCCGCGAACTGGTGCCCGCCGTGGCCGATGCCGGCTCCCTGGGCGTGCTGGAGAAGGGGGAGGTGATCTACGTCGCCCGGGTCGAGGCCGGGCTGGAGCGGCACGGCGTCGTGCGCCGTCCGGGCACGCGGATCGGCGCCTATGCCACCGCGCTTGGCCACGCGATCCTGGCCTGGCTGCCGCGGGAGGCGCAGATCGCGCAGCTCGAAAGCGTGCCGCGCGTGAAACTCTCCGATCGCACGCTGACCGACCTCGATCCGCTGCTGGCGCGGCTCGATGAGGTCCGGGCGCGCGGCTTCGCGGTTTCGGATGGCGAGAACGCCTATGGGCTGCGCACCGTCGCCGCCCCGGTGCTCGATGCGCGGGGGGCGCCGGCGGCGGGGGTCAGCCTCACCATCGGCAGCGACCGCCTGCCTTTGGCCGACTTCATCGCCCTCACCGCGCCGCGCGTCTGCGCGCTGGCTGAGGAGCTGGGCACCGGGCTGCGGCTGTCCTTCGGCACCATCGGGCCTGGCGGCGCGTCACGATGACCCGTCCGGTCCTGCGCCTGATCGCCGACGACCTGACGGGCGCGCTGGATTCGGCGGCCGAGTTGACCGGCCTCTGCGGCCCCGTTCCCCTGCGTTGGGCCGATGGCGGAAAGGTGACGGGCAGCCTCGCCATGGACACCGGCACGCGCGAAGCGTCGCGCGACGCCGCGATCGACAGGGTCCGCGAGGTCGCTCCGGCGCTGCGCGGCGCGGACATTGCCTTCAAGAAGATCGATAGCCTGCTGCGCGGCCATGTCGCGGCGGAGCTCGCCGCCTGCATGGCGGCTGGCGGCTGGCAGCATGTCGTGCTCGCGCCGGCCTTTCCCGCGCAGGGCCGCATCACGCAAGGCGGGCGCGTGCTGGTGCGGCAGGCCGGCGGCGAGATCTCGCCCGTCGGCCCAGACCTTCCTGCGTTGCTGGCCGCGGAAGGGTTGAAGGCGCGACGCGGCGACCCCGCGGCGCCGCTGCCACCGGGCCTGTCGGTCTTCGATGCGGAGCGGCAGGCCGATCTTGCCCGCATTGTCGCGCTAGGCCGCGCCGCTTCGGGGCCGGTCCTGTGGTGCGGCAGCGGGGGGCTGGCGCGTGCACTGGCCGGTCCGACGGTCGCGGAGACTGTCACCGCGCTGCGTGGTCCGGTGTTGGGTCTGTTCGGCTCCGACCAGCCAGCGACGGCGCGGCAGCTGGCTGCCTGTGGCGACTGCGCCATGGCCATCACATCCGGCGATGACGCGACAGCCCTACACGTCTCGCGGATGATGGAAGCGGCGGGCGTGGCGATGGTGGGCGTCAATCTGCCCTTTGGCCTAGACCGCGCTGAGGCCGCGCGGCGCATCGCCACGGAAATGGCAGGGCTCACGCAACGCCTGCCGCCGCCCGGAACCCTGATCGTGGCGGGCGGGGAGACGCTGCGGGCAATCTGCGTGGCCCTTGGCGCGCGTGGCCTGGACGCCGTCGGTATCGTGCAGCCCGGCGTGCCGCGTTCCGTGCTGCGCGGCGGCGCTTGGCGCGGCGTGGCCGTCGTCTCAAAATCCGGCGCCTTCGGTGGCGATACGCTGTGGCGCGACCTGCTGGCCCATTCTGTCCTGACGCCCTGGAGTATCCCGGCATGACAACGCCCCACCTTGCCATCACCATGGGTGACCCGGCGGGCATCGGCCCCGAGATCATCGTCAAGGCCTGTGCCGCGCTGCACGAGCGCATTGCCGCTGGCGCGCTGCGCCTGCTCGTGATCGGCAGCGGCGCCGCCTTGGCGCGGGCACGCGATGCGCTGGCGCCGGGCCTCGCCTTTCCCGAGATCACGGCCGGACAGGGCGACTGGCCCGCGCTGGCCTTCCTCCAGGCCGGGCCGGAGGGCGCGCCGATCCTGCCGGGCGTGCTGAGCGCCGATGGCGGCCGCTTTGCCTACCTTGCGATCGAGCACGGCGTGCGCCTCGCGCAATCCGGCCGGGTCGGCGCCATCGTCACCGCGCCGTTGAACAAGGAGGCGCTGAACAAGGCCGGCTACCACTATGCCGGCCATACCGAGATGCTGGCCGAACTCACCGGCGTGAAGGGCAGCGTGATGCTGCTGGCCCATGGCAACATGCGCGTCAGCCATGTCACCACCCATTGCGCGCTGGAGGACGTGCCCAAGCGCGTGACGCCGGAGCGCATTCGCCTGGTGCTGGACCTGACGCAGCAAGCACTGCGCGGCCTCGGCATCGAGAAGCCGCACATCGCGGTGGCGGCGCTGAACCCGCATGCGGGGGAAGGCGGGTTGTTCGGCCGGCAGGATATTGATGTCGTCGCCCCCACCATCGCGCAGGCCGCCGCGGATGGGATGCACGTCACCGGCCCGGTGCCCGGCGACACCGTCTTCGTGAAGCTGCGCGCAGGCCAGTTCGATGCCGTGGTCGCGATGTATCACGACCAGGGGCATATCCCGGTGAAGCTGCTCGGCTTCCACGTGGATCCCGCCACGGGGAAGTGGGATGCGCTGTCGGGGGTGAACATCACGCTCGGCCTGCCGGTGATTCGCACCTCGGTCGATCATGGCACCGCCTTCGACATCGCCGGCCAGGGCATCGCCAGTGAGCGCAGCCTGATCGAAGCCATCGAATACGCCGAACTCCTCGCCGCGCATCGCGCCACCGCCACGAAAGCCGCCGCATGACTGATCTGCTACGCCCCATCGAGATCGACCGCCCGGCGCGCATCGCCTTCGGCCCCGGCCAGATCGCCACCCTCGGCGCCTGGGCGCGCGAGAGGGGCATCACGCGCAGCCTCGTCATCGCCGGTGGCTTCAACGCGGCGCGCGTGGACCTGCTCGGCCTGCCGGGCGAGGTGACGGTGTTCGGCGAGGTGAAGCCCGAGCCCGATATCCCGAACCTCGATGCCGCACTGGCGCTGGCGGAGCGCGTGCAGCCGCAACTGGTCGTGGGCTTTGGCGGCGGTAGTGCCATGGACCTCGCCAAGCTGGTCGCCGTGCTGCCGGGCAGCGGGCAGACGTTGCACGAGGTGGTCGGGCCGGAGAAGGTGGCGGGCCGCCACGTCGCGCTGGTGCAGGTCGCGACAACGTCGGGCACCGGCAGCGAGGCAGGATCGCGCGCGCTGGTTACCGATCCGTCGACGCAGAACAAGCTCGCGGTGCAATCCCGCCACATGATCGCCGACCTGGCCGTGGTGGACCCCGACCTGACGCTGAGCGTGCCGCCGGCCGTAACCGCGGCGACCGGCGTCGATGCGCTGGCCCATTGCGCCGAGGCCTTCACCAGCCGCCGCGCGCATCCCACGATGGACCTCTATGCGCTGGAGGGCATCCGCTTGGTCGGCCGCTTCCTCGGCCGCGCGGTGGCCGATGGTGGCGACCGCGAGGCACGCGCGGGGTTGGCGCTGGCCTCGCTCTATGGCGGCTTCTGCCTGGGGCCGGTGAACACCACGGCTGGGCATGCGGTGGCCTATCCGCTCGGCACCCGGCACCACGTCGCGCATGGCCTCGCCTGCGCGGTGATCTTCCCGCACACGCTCACCTTCAACGCGCCCGTGACGCCCGAGAAGACCGCGTTGGTGCTCGACGCGCTCGGCCTCGGCGGCGCGCGCGACGTGCTGGCGGCGACCCATGGCTGGTGCGCGGCGCTCGGCATCGAGATGCGCCTGTCGCGCCTCGGTGTACCCGAGGCCGACCTGCCCATCATGGCGACGGAGGCACACGCCATCCGCCGCCTGCTCGACAACAACCCGCGTGAGATGAGCCGGGACGACATCCTGGCCATCTACCGCGCCGCCTTCTGAGGAAACACCCATGCCCGACACTGGTGTGATCGCCCGCCCCGAGATCCTGGCCCCCGCACTGGGCGATCCGGCGCGCATCGAGGCCTTCATCCCCACCCCGTGCGTGCAGAACCACGCGGCCTTCCTGCTGCCACTGCCCGGCGGCGACATGGGCTGCGTGTGGTTCGGCGGCACGCAGGAAGGCGTGCCGGACATCTCGGTGCATTTCTCGCGGCTCGTCGCGGGGGCGGATCGCTGGTCGGAGGCGGTGCGCCTGTCGGACGACCCGACGCGGTCCGAGCAGAACCCGCTGCTGTTCAACGCTCCCGATGGGCAGCTTTGGCTGCTGTGGACGGCACAAATCTCCGGCAATCAGGACACCGCGATCATCCGCCGGCGTATTTCGGCCGATGGCGGGCGCAGCTGGGGGCCGATCGAGACGCTGTTCGGCGAGCAGCCCGGTTTCGGCACCTTCATCCGCTCCCCCATCGTGGCGCTGGACAATGGCGATTGGCTGCTGCCGATCTGGCGCTGCACCAAGCCGCCGGCCGGTTCCTGGACCGGTGATCTCGATACCAGCTCGGTGATGATTTCCGCCGATGCCGGTGCGACCTGGACGGAGCATACGGTGCCCGGCAGCACGGGCTGCGCGCATATGAGCATCGTTGATCTGCGCGATGGCACGCTGGTGGCTTTCTATCGCAGCCGCTGGGCGGATTCGATCTACCGCAGTCGCTCCACGGATGGTGGCCGAAGCTGGTCCGCACCGCTGCCCACCGAATTGCCGAACAACAATTCCTCGGTAATGGCCACACGGCTTTCGGATGGGCGCCTCGCGATGGTGTACAACCATTCCAGCGCGGCGGATGCGACCGGGCGGCGCCTCTCGCTGTACGACGACATCGGGGGGGAGGAGCTTGCGCCAGCAGCACCCGCCGCCGGCCGCAGCGCCTTCTGGGGTGCGCCGCGCGCGCCGATGACGCTGGCGCTCTCCGCCGATCAGGGAAGCACCTGGCCGATTCGCCGCAACCTCGAAACCGGCGATGGTTACTGCATGACCAATAATTCGAAGGATCGGCTGAACCGGGAGTTCTCCTACCCGTCGGTCTGCCAGACACCGGATGGGATGCTGCACATCGCCTATACCTATTGGCGGCAGGCCATCAAATATGTGCGGGTGGCACCCGACTGGGCGGCAGGAGAGGGCGCATGACCGCTCTCCATCCGCGCGGCGTGTTCTGCGCTGCCCTGACGCCGATCACCACCGATCACACGCCGGACCAGGCCCTGTTCGTCACGCATTGCCGGCGCTTGTTGGCCGAGGGTTGCGACGGCATCGCGATGCTTGGCACGACGGGGGAGGCGAATTCCTTCTCGTCCGACGAACGCCGCGCGCTTCTGGACGCGGTGGTCGAGGCCGGCATCGCCCCGGAGCAGCTGCTGCCCGGCACCGGTGTGGCCGCGCTGAGCGAGACGGTGGCACTGACGCGCCATGCGCTCTCGCTCGGCGTCACCACGGTCGTGATGCTGCCGCCCTTCTACTACAAGGGCGTCACCGAGGATGGGCTGTTCGCCGCCTATGCCGAGGCAGTGGAACGCATCGCCGATCCACGCCTGCGCGTTGTCCTCTACCACATCCCCCAGATGTCGGCGGTGCCGATCCCCTTCACGGTGATCGCGCGGCTGCGCGCGGCATTTCCCGGCGTCTTCACGGGCATCAAGGATTCGGCCGGCGACCTCGCGCACATGGAAGCGCTGGTCGAGGCCTTCCCGGGCCTGGCCGTGCTGGCCGGCGCCGATCCGTTAATGCTGCCGCTGCTGCGCAAGGGTGGGGCGGGCTGCATCACGGCGACGTCCAACCTCGTCGCCGCCGAGCTCGCCTTCGTCTTCCGCCACCACGCCGATCCGGCGCGCGCGGCGGAGGTGGATGCGGCGCAGGCGCGTATCGTCGCGGCGCGCAACCGCGCAAGCCGCTTCGCGCAGGTCGCGTCCTTGAAGCTGCTGCTGGCAGACAAAGTCGGGCAGCCGGGCTGGCATCGCCTTCGCCCGCCATTGCTGCCCCTCACCCCGGCCGAAGCCGATGCGCTGCGGGCCGATTGACCACCACACGACAAGAACCAGGAGGATAGCCATGAAAAGACGTCATCTGCTCGCCGCGGGCCCCGCGCTCGGCCTCGGGATGCTCGCAGCACCGGCCATCGCTCAGAGCGAGCGCCGCCCGATCCGGATGGTCGTACCCTACCCGCCCGGCGGCGCGAGCGACATCATCGCGCGGCTCATCGCGCCGCCCATGGGCGAGGCCCTGGGGCAGACGGTCGTGGTGGAGAACCGTTCCGGCGCCAATGGCGCCATCGCCGCCGAGATGGTGGCGCGCTCGGCGCCCGACGGGCTCACATTGCTCATGGGCAATGCCGGGCCGAACGCGCTGAACCAGGCGCTGCGGGGCGCGCAGCTGCCCTATGACAGCGTCAGGGACTTCACGCCGATCAGCCTGGTGTCCTCGGTGCCGATGCTGATCGCGGTGCACCCGAGCTTCGCCCCCACCAACGTTCAGCAGCTGATCGCCTATGCCCGCGCCAATCCGGGCCGGGTCAACTATGGCACCGGCGGCGTCGGCTCGATGCCGCATCTCAGCATGGCGCAGCTGGGCAACGTCACCGGCACGGAGCTGGTTCATGTCGGTTTCCGCGGCGGCGCGGCCAACATGACGGCGGTTATCGGGGCGCAGATCCTGGTCGCGGCCGACACCGCGCCGCTGGTGTTGCCGCATGTGCGTGAGGGCCGGCTGCGCGGCCTCGCCGTCACGTCGCTCGCCCGGATGCCGCAGGCGCCCGAGCTGCCGACCGTGGCGGAGCAGGGCTTTCCCGGCTTCGAGGCAACGAGCTGGAGCGGCGTGATGGGCCCGGCCCGTATCCCGGAGGCCGAGGTCGCGCGCCTGCACGCCGCCGTGGTGCGAGCGATGACACTGCCAGACGTCCAGTCCGGCCTGCAACGCCAGGGCATCGAGCCGCGGACCAGCACGCCGGCGGAATTCGCCGCGCATGTCGCCTCCGAGGTGCGGCGCTGGAGCGAGGTTGTCCGGGTTGGTAACATCCAGGCCGAGTGAGCGGGGGCGCCAGCGGTACCACCGCGGCGCGTCTGCCGTTCCCGCCGCGCGCCCGCAAGGCCCGCGGCGGGAACGGCGCAATGCGGCCCACGGCCGCCCCGAAATCGGCGAGGCCCACGCGCCGACCTCGAGGTGAGCGTCAACAACAGCCCGAGCGAGGGTGGCCGCCACCCGACCAAGGCTGGACCGCGCAACCTAACCAGGGTCTGCTGACGTTCCTGCGCGAGGCGTTGGCTGGGCAACCCGCCCTGTATCGCGGCGAATGGAAAGCGGGCTCTGCTCATGAACGAGGGCGCTCTGGAGGCAGGGTCGGACGGGCTGCGCGAACGCAACAAGCGCGACAAGCTCTCGCGCATCCGCGCCGCGGCGCTCGAACTCTTCGTCTCCAAGGGCTTCGACGACACCACGACGCGGGAGATCGCGGCGCGCGCCGGCGTCGGGCTCGGCACGGTCTTCGTCTATGCGGAAACGAAGCGTGACCTGCTGTTCCTTCTGGTCAACGACGACCTCGAGGACTGCATCCGCCGCTCCGTCGCCGCGGCGCAGGCGGAGCATTCGCTCTACGCCCGGCTGATGGCGGTGATGCGCATCCACTTCGAGTATTTCGGCCGCCTGCCGGTGCTGTCGCGCCAGGCGCTGCGCGAGATGTACTTCTACCAGGAAGGCAAGCAGTCGGCGCGCTTCCTGGCGACGCGCGCCGGGCTCGGCCGGCTGATGCAGGACCTCGTGGAGCGTGCGGTGGCGGCGCGGCTGATCCAGACCGACGCGGCGCCGGACGACGTCACCCGGGTGCTCTTCGCGATCTACCAGGTCGAGCTGCGCCGCTGGCTGGTCAGCGAGGAGCCCGACCTGGAGACGGGGCTGGCGGGCCTCGGGCGCCAATTGCTGATCGTGCTGAACGGCCTAGCGCCGCTGCCTGAGGCGCTGTCCGGCGCACCGTGACCAGCCTGCCGGGCCGCTTTCCGCGTTGACAGCGACGCGATGCATCCGTATTTTGAACGTGTTCAATTTTCGCGCCCGTGGCTGCATGCAACCGGGTCGGGCGACCGGCGAACCAGGGGGGGAGGGGGCGGCATGATCGCAGGCGCTGACAGGGATCCGACGGCGGCGCACGGCCTTGCCGGCGCTGGCGGCGGGCACGCCCGACCTTCCGCCGCCGGCGCCCCGCCGAGGCAGGGCGGGCAGACCGGAGGTGCGCGGCGATGAGCGCATCGTCCGCCCCCGGCGAACTGGCCGGCCCGCGATCGCTCGACAACGCGAAGGCCTGGATGCGCGACCGCCTGGCCAAGCGTGTCCACCCGCTCGGCCTCACCGATCCTGCCGCCACGCAGGCCACGATCGAGGCGCTGGAGGGGCTGGACGGCGCCCGCTGGGCCGCCGGATGGCTCGCCACCGGAGATCGCTTCTTCGCCGAGGCCGAGGCGGCTGCGCAGGCGGGCCGGGCCGATGCGGCGCGCGACCTCTACTACCAGGCCTACGGCTTCTACTTCCTCGGCCGCTTCCCCTGCCCGAACCACCCGGCGAAGGAGGCGAGCTACGCGAAGGAGTTGGACGCCTATCGGCGCTTCGGAGCGCTCTGCGACCCGCCGCTTGTCCCCGTATCTATCCCCTTCGCCGCGCCGGATGCGATCGGCGCGGAGATCGTCTTCTACCTGCGGCGCCCGACGGGCATTGCGCGCCCGCCGGTGGTGGTGATGTGGGGCGGCGTCGATGCGTGGAAGGAGGAGATGACGGAGCTGTCGGACACGCTGCTCCGCGCCGGCATCGCGACCATCGCGCTCGACAATGTCGGCACCGGCCAGTCTCCACTGAAGGCGGGTCCGGACGGCGAGAAGCAGTTCCTGCCAGTGCTAGACTGGGTCGCCGCGCAGGCGGAGCTCGACGGCGGCCGCATCGTGCTGATCGGGCGGTCCTTCGGCGGGCACTGGGCGACCAAGCTCGCGCACCAGATCCCGGACCGGCTGCGCGGCGCGGTGAACTGGGGTGGCGGCGTGCACTACATGTTCCAGCGCGACTGGATCGAGAAATCCCGCCATCCCGACAGCTACCTGATGGACCTCGTCGAGACTCGCTGCCGCATGCTCGGCGCGACGAACGACGAGGAATACGCCGAGGGCTTCCGCCGCCTCTCGCTGCTCGACCAGGGGCTGCTCGACCGCCCCTGCGCGCCGCTGCTGATCGTCAACGGCAAGGACGACAAGCAGTGCCCGCCCGCCGACATCCACCTGCTGCTGGAACGCGGCAGCCCGAAGACGGTGCGCCTCTTCCCCGGCGGCCATATGGGCTTCGGCCCGCACACCGTGCCGACCATCGTCGCCTGGGTGGCTGAGCGCCTGCAGCCGGAGGTCGCCCGCGCATGAGCAACTGGCGGCAGATGATGCCGACGACGGAGGCCTATCTCCTCGACAAGGTGCTGTACCGCCTGCACCACAACGCCGAGGATTTGGCCGCCTACAACGCCGACAAGGACGCCTACCTGGCGCGCTACGCGCTGCCGGCGCATCTCGCCGCGATGATCGCCGGCAACGACGTCGCCGGCCTCTACGAGGCGGGCGTCAACCCCTACCTGCTCCGCGCGCACTGCATCGGGGTGCGCATCCCGGAGGACGTCTCGCTCGCCGCGCTGCGTGGCCTGATGAAGGAAGGAGACGACACGTGGCTGAAGTGACCGGCATCTACACCGCCAGCCACACGCCGGTGATGCTGAACTTCCCCGACCGCATCCCGGCCGCGCTGCGCGGCGAGATCTTCGGCGCCTACGCGGCGATGGGCCGCGACTTCGCGGCCGGGCGGCCGGACGTGCTCGTTGTGCTGTCCAACGACCACCTGCACAACTTCTTCCTGAACAACTTCCCCGCGCTGTGCATCGGCGTCGCCGAAAGCTACGAGAGCCCGATCGAGCACTGGCTGAAGGCGAAGCGCCGCACCTTCGCCGGCGACCAGGCGCTCGGCGCCTTTCTTCTGCAGGAGGCGCTGGAGGCGGAGTTCGATCCCGCCTTCTCGATGGAGATGGTGCTCGACCACGGCTCGCTCACGCCGCTCGAGCTCGCGGGGCTCGATCCCGACCTGCCGATCGTGCCGATCCTGTTCAACTGCGTGCAGCCGCCGATGCCCACCATGCGCCGCTGCCACCGCTTCGGCCGCTTCCTCGGCGAGGCGCTGCGCCGCTACCAGGGCGTCGAGCGCGTCGCGATCCTCGCCACCGGTGGCATCAGCCACGACATCGCGACGCCGCGCATGGGCATGGTCAACCGCGACTTCGACGAGACGCTGCTGGCGCTGATGGAGGCTGGCGACCACGAGCGGACCATCGAATACGCCACTGCCAACGTCCACACCGCCGGCAATGGCGCGGAGGAGATCCGCATGTGGATGGCCGCGATGGGCGCGGCCGGCGGCCTTCCCTTCCGCCGCACCTACTACCGCGCCGTCAACGACTGGTACACCGGCATCGGCATCGGCCGCTTCGCGCGGCCCGAGGACGGCTATGCCTGATCGCGGCCGCGCGCTCGTCATCGGCGGCGGCATCGCCGGGATGAGCGCGGCGATCGCGTTGCGCCGCATCGGCTGGACGGTCGACCTCTGCGAACGCGATCCCGGCTGGCGCGTCTATGGCGCCGGCATCACCATCACCGGCCCAACGCTGCGGGCGATGCGCGCGCTCGGCATCCTCGACGAGGTGCTGCGCGAGGGCTACGCGGCCGACGGGATCGACGTGCGCCGCGCCGACGGATCGCCGCTGATGGCGATCGAGACGCGCGGCGACGCGCTGGACGGCGTGCCGAGCGCGGGCGGCATCCTGCGTCCCGCCCTGCACGGCATCCTCTCGCGCCGGCTGCTCGGCCTCTCGCCACAGGTCATGCTCGGGCGGACCGCTGCCGTCGTCGCGCAGGACGAGGACGGCGCGACGGTGCGCTTCGACGACGGCGAGACCGGCCCCTACAACCTGGTCGTTGGCGCCGATGGCATCTACTCCGCCACGCGCCAGGCGCTGTTCCCCGACGCCCCGGCGCCGCGCTACGCGGGACAGCTCTGCTGGCGGCTGATGCTGGCGCGCCACCCCACTGTGGACCGCCGCACCTATTTCCTCGGCGGGCCGGTCAAGGTGGGCCTCAATCCGGTTGCGGCGGACCGCATGTACATGTTCCTGCTGGAGCCGCAGCCCGCGCCGCTGTGGCGACCGGAGGCCGGGCAGCACGCGGTGCTGCGCGACCTGCTGCGCGGCTATGGCGGGGTCCTGCGGGAAATCCGGGACGGGCTCGACGCCAGCGCGGACATCATCTGCCGTCCGCTGGAGACCGTCTTCCTCGGGCGCGATTGGACGCGCGGGCGCGTCGTGCTGGTCGGCGACGCCGCGCATGCGACGACGCCGCAGCTCGCCTCCGGCGCCGGGATGGGGATCGAGGACGGCCTGGTGCTGGCCGAGGAGCTGGCGGCGGCCAGCCACGACGTGCAGGCGGCGCTGCCGCGCTTCGTGGAACGGCGCCATGCGCGCTGCCGCTTGGTGGTGGACGGTTCGCTCGAGATCAGCCGGCTGGAGCGCGAGGGTGCGCCGCCCGCCACGCAGACCGCCATCGTGCAGGAGACACTCCGGCGGCTGAACGAAGCCTATTAGAGCCTGATCGCCTTTGGTGGAATCACCAAAGGCGTGAATCAACCTCTCAGCGAAGGCTAGACTGTGATCAACCTTTGTCGATCACAGTCTAGCGCCCGATCCACGCAGGCGGCCTCGCCGCGGCAATGCTGCAACAAGGAAGGAACGTCCAATGTCCATATCCCGACGCGCGCTGGCCGGCGCTGCCCTTCTCGCGCCGATGGCCGGCATCGCCGGGGCGCGCGCCCAGGCGGGCTGGCCGACGCGACCGATCCGCATCATCGTCCCGCTCGCACCCGGTAGCTCGCCCGACCTGATCGCGCGCCTGCTGGGCGAGCGGCTGTCGCGCGCCGCCGGGCAGCCGGTGGTGATCGACAACCGCCCCGGCGCCACCACGATGATCGGCGCGCAGGCCGTCGCGCAGGCGCGGCCGGACGGCTACACGCTGCTCTACACGATCAACTCGACCGTCTCGATCAACCCCTTCCTGTTCACCCGGATGCCCTATCGGGTGGAGGACCTGGCGCCGGTGACCCGCCTGCTCTCGGTGCCCTTTGTGCTGATCGTGCCGGCCGCCGCGCCGGTGCGCAGCGCGCGCGAGCTGATCGAGCTGGCCCGCGCGCGGGCGGGCGCGCTGAATGTCGGCAGTTCCGGGATCGGCACGAGCGCGCATATCGTCATGGCGCGCTTCCTGAACGAGGCGGGCGTCACCGCCACCCACGTCACCTTTCGGCAGGGACCGCTGAACGACATCATGGCCGGCCGTATCGACGCGGCCTTCGAACCCTCGACGACGGCGATCCCGCAGGTGGAGGCCGGGGGCGTGCGCGCGCTCGCCGTCTCCGGCCCGCGGCGCCTGCCGGTCCTGCCGGGGGTGCCAACCGTGGCGGAGACGATCGCCGGCTTCGCGGGCGAATCCTGGCAGGGCATCTTCGCGCCGCGCGGCACGCCGCCCGAGGTGATCGCCACGCTCTCCCGCCTGACCCGCGCCATCCTGGAGACCGATGAGTTTCGCGGGCGCCTGCAGGAACTCGGCCTGGTGCCGGAAGGCGGCACGCCGGAGGAGTTCCAGACCTTCATCGCCGAGGAATCGCCGGTCTGGGCGCGGGTGATCCGCGACAACGGCATCAGCCTCGACGGAGGCTGACGCCGGGCAGCCCGGCCATCGCCGTGGCGATCAGGCTGGCCAGGTCCGGATCGGCCGGGAATCCCAGCCACCGCGCCGCCGTGGCGTCGATCTCGCCGAAGCTGCCGAAGCCCGCCATCACGGCCGGGTCGGGCTGCCAGCCAGGTTCGGGCGCGCCCGGGAAAGCGGCCCGCAGCGCCGCGGCCAGTTCCGCGAAGCTGGGTGCGAGCGCCGGCAGCAGCAGGGATCGCCGCGCGCCCGGCAGTCCGGCCGGGAGCGCCGCGGCATGCACCATCCCCGCCGCCACCACGCCCGCCGAGGCCAGCCAGGTCCGGCCCGTCGCGGCCACCGGCAGCACGATGCCCTGCCGCCCGCGCGCGGCATGGAACATCCGGGACAGGAAGGCCGATTTCAGGCCCGCCCCGTCGCCCGGCCGCGCGACCACGCCCGGGATGCGCAACGCCAGCCCGTCGAGCGCACCCCGCCGCGCGAGGGTTTCCAGCGCCTGTTCGGCCATGCGCTTGTGCAGCGCATAGACCAGCAACGGGGCGGGTGGCGTGTCGTCCGTGGCCTGCGCCGGCGGGGCGCCGATAACGGCGAGGCTCGAGGCCAGCACGAAGCGGCGCCCATCCGGTCCACGGCAGTGCGCATGTTGTCGTAGATGCCGCGCCGCGGCACGCCACGCAGCACGCGAAACCCATGGTTGTGGGCGTCGAACAGCATCTCG
>Ga0247843_1006481_pt1 | contig 15261 bp, 16 predicted proteins | sample LaCruzMarch2017__FD_192420 | JGI IMG/M metagenome (GOLD analysis project Ga0247843, IMG submission 192420) | Freshwater microbial communities from meromictic Lake La Cruz, Castile-La Mancha, Spain - LaCruzMarch2017_8m | ecosystem: Environmental > Aquatic > Freshwater > Lake | place: Spain... | reverse complement strand
AGAAACAGCGCGCAGCGCGCAAGAAACGCCGTGTCGTCGCCGCCCGCCGACCCGATGGCGAGCGGACGCGCGCCGGCGCGGGCCTCGGGGAGGTCCCCATTGGGCGCAGCCGCCGCCTTCGACAACGCAGTCCCGAAATCAAGACAGATGCGCCAGTCGGTCATCGGGATTTGCTCCGTGACTTCGCCTTGCCGGCTCGAGGGGCGCCTTTGGGAGCCTCCAACGCCGCCGGAGCGCGCGAAGGCGCACGCACACGGCGCACCCGGGCGCGCGCCACAATCCGGCGGCCGCCATCGACCACGCGCGCGACACCCGGCGCCACAATCCTGACCGGCTGACCCGCTGCAAGCTCGCCAGCCTCAAGCTCGTGCGCCTCAGGATCGTAGGGCGCGATCCGCCCCATCGCCTCAAAGAGATCAAGACCCCGGGCCCGGCCCGCGCGCGCCAGGGCGTCCAGCACGACCTCGGCTTCGGCAAGCATGGGGCCAGCGTCCACCGCCCCAGACGCCGACCCAGGCGCCGACCCAGGCGCCGACCCAGCCGCCGACCCAGCCGCAGCCGCCCCACGCGCCGCGCGTGAAGCGGCGCTTGTCCGCGCACGGGTGCGCACGGCGCGCTGAAGCAGCGCCTCAAGGCATTGCATGTCGCGCCAGGCCTCGCCCAGCGCGCCATCCGCGCGCGCCCACGCCGCGTCCGCTAATGCGTTCGTCAGGTCGGTTTGGGCTTTCGTCTGCGCCACACGTGTCATCGTCTCACCCGTTGCTTCGCTGGCGGCGTCCGCTTCTCAAAGCGTGCGGCGATACACAGCGCCGGCCCCTGCCGCGCGCACAGGCCCCGCGCCCCTGTCAGGCGACCCGACGCGTCCTGCGTGTGCGACCGCGCACCCAACTCAACCAAACCGGAAACTGTCGGGCGCCGTCTTGGCGTGCGCTTTGGGTTTCAACGCGATGCTGACGACGCCCACGCGCGCGTCGCGGGCGAAGCGGGTCAGATACACAAACGCCCGCCGGACATCGGCGATGGTGGTGCGCCCCGAGCGCGCCACAAGCACCGTCGCACTCGACCGCGCCGCCAGAAGCGCCGTGTCGGTCAGGGAAGCGGCCGCCGGCCCGTCGACGAGGACAAGATCATAGCTTTCGATGAAGTCCCTGAGACGGCGTTCGAACGCAGGGTGGGTCACCGCCGCGCTCACGGCGCTGCGCACGCCGCCCGCTGGAATGATATCAACCCCTTCAAGCACGCCGCGCCGACACACCAAGCGCCAATCGGCATCTTCAAAGAGCACCTCCCAAAGACCCGGCTGCTTATCGCTGTCGGTGACCAGCGATAACCCCCGGCTCTGGAAGTCCGCATCCACGACCAGAACCCGCCCCCCGCGCTGCGCAACACAAGCTGCAAGCGCAAGCGCCGTCGTCGTCGCCCCATCGCCCCTCGACACCGGCGCGACCAATACGGTGCCGGTCCACGGCAGCGTTTTCAGGCGCGCGGCAAGCGACCGCATGAAGCTCGCATAGGCGGACTCCGGGCTCTCGTGGGGCAGCGCGAACACCGAACGCCGATCAGGCGCCAGTTGGCGCAAAGCAGCAGGCGCCACCAACGGCGCCTCGCCCCACCACACCGCCGGGAGCTTGTCGAGCGCGCGCGCATCGCGCACGCGGCGCAGCTGAAAGCGCGCCACGATCATCGTGATCGCCACAAGCAGCAGCGCCCCCGCCGCCGCCCAGCGCACCCACAGCGGCGCCGGCGCCGCCGCTAAAAACCACACGCCCGCCGCCACGGCGACGCCTGCGCCCACGAGAGGCGCGGCGAACACACGCGCGACGACGACAGGCCCCCAAACAGCGCTGCGCCGCCATGGCGCACTGCGTCGTTCGCCAGGACTGCTCATGCCAACCACCCCCACCACGAAATCTATAGCGCCGCCCTTTTGATGCGCCAGCAACAAAACGACGGGCCTCAACTGAAGAAGGATAGCCCAGCGCTTGTCAGCAGACCGTCCACCGCGCCGCGGCGCTCTGTCATGGCAGGCGGCGGCTGGATACGTCTTCCGGAGCGAGCGAAAAACGGTAGGCGTGTTCTTCCAGAGGAGTCGTCAACCCAACGCGGTAGGTATCGACGCCAACGACGCCGCTGTCAGTCACGCTGAAGACCCGGAACATGGGGGTATGGCGTGTCTCGTCTGGAATTTTGGTGCGCTCCAGCGCCGGGATGTGCAGGTAGTGAACGCCGCCGATCTGCTTGGAGTGATCAACCCGGTCCATATCCATATGGAGGTCGCCAGAGATTATTGCCGCAAGATTTGGCTGAGCCGAAACCTCAGAAAACCGGGGATTAGCGATACCTTTTTCGGCGTTCTCGGGAAAAACGCCGATTGGCGCGCCATGCACGATGAGGAAGACCGGCTTGGGGCTCGCTGCGCGAAGCTGCGCCAGCACCCAGTCAATGCCGTCATCATTGAACTCGCGTCCGAAATCGGGAGAGGCGTAGACCAGCATGACCGGTCCGCGATCCTGAACGTAGCGGCGGCTCGTGAACTTCGCCTTTCCCTGGTTCCATCGATTGGCGAATTCGAGAAAACGCTCTTCGGTCGCATCGAACTCTTCGTTGCCCATGATCGGAAAGAAAGGCGGCGTCAGATCCTGGAGCACCGGTGTCGCCGCTTCATACTGGACCAGCGTTCCCTTATGAGCGATGTCGCCAACGCCGACCACGAAGTCGAGGCGCTCGCGGGCGGCCAGCGCATTTACCTGGGCCACCGCAGCAGCCATGTTCGGAAACGCCGCCAGCGGCTTGGGTTCGGCATCGCCGAGCACAGCGAAACGCAACACGATTTCGTCGCGCGCTTGCGTCGCCGGAGTGGCGCAAGCAGCAAGCAGAGAAAGGGCGGCGAGCATCGCGACGACACCAGTGCGAGCGGTCAGGATCGACGCAAAATGGCCCATGTCAGAGCTCCAGCGATGACGTTGTCGGGGAATAACTTAGCGCAGCACGGTGCGCTTGTCAGGATCGGCGGGCTTGATGTTCAGGTCGTTCTTTGCGCCAAGGAAAGAAATGCGGCGCGCGGGGACGGCGACCCTGTTCCCGAACGCGCTTCTCAGGCTTGGACAGGCTTGAACGATCACGTGGCCCTGACGCCAAATCCACGGGTATCCAAATCGACGCGTATGAGCACCCTTGACGTAACGATTCGACTGAAAAGCGCTGTTTGGCGCCCCGATCGGTCAGACGGGAAAAAGCCCCTCCAGGGGCGCTTCTGGGTCCCGCGCGGGGTATGATCGCTCCAACGAGAGCCCTATCGCTCGCTCGAGCGCCACCAGCCGCTGCAGGTCCTCCAGCGCCAGCCGCAGGGCGTCGTTGACCTCCAGACCGTGAGTCCAGAAGTCCTCCACGCCTTCAGACACCGCGCCACCCGATACAAACACCCTCGCCGCGTGCGCACGACGCATCCGCTCCAGATGCGCAAGCGCAAGCTTGGGCGCTTGAACAAGCGCGAACGCCTGATCGACGGGGGCCGCGCCCCCCGCCCGCGCGGACACGAAGTGTTCAATGCGTCGCACGCACAGCCAGGCGAGCATCAACAGACTGTCGATGAGCCCCCCCGCCGCAAGCGACAACCCGGGGGCGACAAAAGAGCCGCTCGGTCGGAGCTCCAGCGTGGTCCACAAGGGATTGCCCGACGGTTCGGCGAGCGCGCGGTCGATGGCGGACAGGTATCCCTGCACGGCCCACGCCGCCGCATCAATTGACTGCGGCAGGGCCCGGACAGACACAGGGGGCTGGACCCGCCTTTGGGCGGTGTTCGCTGCCCCCGTCGAAAACAAGTGCGCCACAGACGCGCGCATCCACTTCGGCGCCTCGCACGCCGGCAAGGCGATGTGTGCGTCCAGGTGTCGAAGCGACCGCCGCGCGGCCTCCAAGTAAGCAAGCCACGCCTCTCTCAACGGCGCCACCAATGCCATCGCAGCTCCGACATGAACGAACGCGCCGTTTATGAGCGCCATCGGCTCGCCCGGCGCAAGGCCGACGCCTTCCGGGCTGTGCGCCAGGAGCGCACGCGCCCAGTGTGCGCCCGCAATGACATCCCCCGACGAATAGCTCGCATGACGCGGTATTTCTGGCGCAAACGCCGGATCATGAAACGCTGCGACAATGGCGTTGTAGGTCGCCTCCGTGAGCAGCGTGGCCCCGGGGGCCGCCGCATGCACCTTCGCCAGCGTGATCGCACGCGTCTCACGCGCACTGAACCATGGCGGCGCGCCGATAGCGTGAGAGGCCAGCAGATCGGCGCAAAAACGGGCGGGATCTGGACGCTCGGCCCTGTCGGCGAGATGGCCCGGAAACGTCGTCAACCCGTAGACCGTCGCCCCGCGCGCTGCGGCCCACGCGGCGGCCGCCCGGTAGGACGCGCCCGCTTCGGCGCCGGCCCTTGCAAGGGCCGGCGATAGCCTTGCGCGCGCGAGCATGTCCAAGGCGCCACGCAGGTGCTTCAACGGCCCCGCCTCCAAGCCAGAGCAATCAAGACGCCAACCGCAATCATCGCGCCGATGACATTCATCGTCGCGTTGAAGGAAAGCCCCTGCAAGACATCGAGCAACCCTGGCGCGTCCTCGTCGGCCTTGCGTCCGGTGGCGTTGGCATAGTCAAACAGGCTAACCATGAGGCCAAGAAGCTGCGTGGCGCCCAGCGCGTAGAGGATGGCCTGCACAACTGAATCCTGCGCCACCCGCTTTGCCTGCAGCGCAAGAGAGAGCCGCTTTTCTAGCGCCGCAGAGCGCTCCTGCGCGACGGCGACCAATTCGTGTGTTGAAAAGACCTCGTGCATGCCGCGAAAGATCGCGAGCCTAAGCCCCTGCAGTCTCACGAGCGCGCTGCGATGCTCTGTCCGCACCTCACCGAGCAGTCCGTTGGCCTGGTCAATCGCGGCCGCAAGCCGCTGCAACCGCTTCGCCGTGCTCCGCCGGAACAAGGCGCTCTCAAAGCCATGCTGCGCGTCGACGATGAGATCATACTGGCAGTACACAAACTGCGCGTGGCGGTGGGCCACCCGGAAATCGGCCTCAAGGCCTTGGTCAGTGAGAAACGTCGTACCCACATGCGCGAGGACGCCGGGCACGATCTCCTTGCACAGCGCGCGCAGTTCGCCGTATCGCAACAATGCGCTCAACCGCGGCGACGCTGCGATCGCCGCCGCGTCCACACAATAGAGCCGCGCCGTCCACAGCACCGGATTGGCGTCGCGATCCCAGTACGGTCCTGCGGCGCTTGTCTCGGTGAACAACTGCTTCTCCGCACGCGCCATCGCGAAGTCAGGTATGCGGCGCGCCGTCTTGCGGTCGAGCGCTTTCTCGCACGCCATGGTCAGCGGCGACACGACATGCGCCTGAACAGCCAAGGCGACCTCCGACGCCACTGCCGACAGCCGCTCTTCAAGCGCCGTGGCGGCGACCTCCATCGGCAATCCTTCCGGGTCGAGCGTCAGGCTCAGTTCGAGGAGCGCGAGGGCGTTGTCATAGATGAAGACTGAGGCAGGCGCGGCGAGGACGAGCCCCGGCGTCGCCGCAAGGCGCGCAGCAATTTCCGGGCGGTCCATCAGGCGCGAAACGTCTATCCGCGCCACAAACAAGGGCTGCAGGAACGGGGGTTCGAAGTCGAACGCGAGCGTCACATATTTTGCCTGGCCCGCGACATCGCGCTTGCCGCACGAGACCGTTACGCCCGCGCCCGCAGCGGCCCCTACAGACTGCGCGACCGTCGCAAGCAGGCCGATGGCCTCTGAACCCAGCGCGAACGGCGCCTCAATGTTGAGCGCCGTGCGCATGGGCGACAATAACACCAGGTCCATATCCTACCCCGAGCCGTGCGCCGCACTGCGTCATCGCCGCAGCTATCTGCAATAGGTCGCGTCTTCAATGGCCCGACCCGCTGCGCCGTGCACGCTGGTTGCGGCGACCGCACGCTAAAGAGAGCTAGCGGGCGCGAAACCCCTGGTTTGCCGGCTTGCGCGCGCCCCGGGCGGGGCGCGTCCAGGAGGCCCGCGCCCGTCTACGCTTTCGCAATGGCGGCAAGCGCGGCCTCAAGCGCTATCTCGCGCCCTTTCGCGCCGACTTGGACGTCCGGCCCGATCTCAGCGACCTGGTGGGCAGGCGCTCCGGTCTGCGGCCCGGCGGCGCGGTCACCTGACAAGGTCCCCCTCGACACCCGCTCCTTTCGGACCAAGAACCTCGCGATGACCGAGTTAATGACCGCCGCAACGGCCAGCGCCCTGCGCGCTGCGCGCGCGGCCCTGCCAGATGACCTGCCCGGTTTGCGCGCGGGCGAAGCATTGCTGGACGCCATCCAGCGCGCAGAGGCGCGCGTCGACATCGCGCGCCGCGGCGGCTTGGTCGACGACGGCGAAGCGGACGCCAGGCCCGCCGACGTCCTTTGGCTTTTTGGCGGCCCGCGAGACGACTGATGTGCAATCGCTACCGGAACGCCGTGCGCAAGGCGATGCGCGAGTTCGAGGAATGGGGCTTCGAGGAGTTCAGCGAGAACCGTATCAAGGTGCGCCTCGGCGACCGCCTCGATCATGTTCATGAGGACATCTATCCCGATCGCCTCGCATTGACGGCGCGCCTCAACGACAACGGCGTGCTCGCGCCCGACATAATGCGCTGGGGCTTTCCGAAGGTGAAGTCGAGCTACGTCACCAACGTCCGCAACACCGCCTCGTACTACTGGAAGCCCTGGCTGAACGCCGAGTATCGCTGCCTTGTGCCAGTCACGGCGTTCGCAGAGTTCTCGCCTATCGAGCCGAAGGGCAATCGCTGGTTTGTACGCGCCGACGGCGAAACGATGTGTTTTGCCGGCATCTGGCGACCCTGGACCGGCGACCGCGGCACAAAAGCCAATCCGGCGCGAGGCGACCACCTGCTCTTTTCGTTCCTGACAACCGAACCCAACGCCGTGGTTGCGCCCTGGCACGAGAAAGCGATGCCGGTGGTGCTTGAGCGCGGCGACTGGGACCTCTGGTTGACCGGATCGACGCAAGACGCGCTGGCGCTTCAGCGCGCTGCGGGTGACGCGACGCTGCGGCTTGCCTTTTGAGCCTTGCGATCCTGCGCGCGCGCGATCAGCCGACGCTTTGAACTTTCCGCTTCAAGAAATGGACACAGCAACGCCGCCCTTCGGCGGCGTTGCTTCAACTCTCGCAACGTTGTTGACACGAGCCCCTGCCGGCTATGCCTTCGACCGGCGTGGCCAGCGTGCCCTGCGCCGCCTGCGTCCCCCACCGACCGAGCTGGCGACGGTTGGGACCCGCCGACCACGAAACAAAGGAAGCACAGCGTAGCCCTCAAAGACAAAAGGGGTCCAGATAGCAATCCGGACCCCTTCTTCCATTCATCTTCCAATCGTCGCGGCCGCGCGCGCTATCTCGTGCTGAGAGACACGCCTTCCACCACCGCGCGGTTTTGCACCGACGATGGGGTCCGCTTCAGCATCTTCGCTATTTTTTCACGACCCAACTTTTTACGCGCGAGGGACTTGAGTTCGCGAACTTCAGCCGCAGTCCAAGGTGCACGATGCTTCGTCGGCGCTTTTGCCATTCCCAATTTCCCTTTCCTAGTGGAGTCGCGGTTCAAAGCATCTGGATCTTCTGAGTCAAGCCTTTCCGCAAGCCGGCCGACAGCGTCGTGAAGAGTTGCGTTCATCCAGGGCGCGCCCGCTCGAACGCCGGAACTCATCGCAACCCTGTCGGCCCGAGCGCCGCCACCATGCCCATCGCCTCGACAATGCGACAGCACGTGGCCCCGCAATCTGTGTGAGGTCGGGCAAAGCGATTGTCGGCTTCTTTGACCGCTTCGGTTCCTTAGCGCGCAACAATCCTTACCGACAACAATGCCTTTCCGGTCGGCTCTGCGGCGGAGATGATTTCGAAACGGGCCATGCGTCTCAGACAGGACGGTTTCTGCGCAGATCCGTATGAGAACGGCGGTACGGGGCGCCTTTAGCCGCGTTGTGCGCCATGGTCACGCACTCTAGAAGCCTGTCGGACCGACGTATTCAGTTGAACGTTTAAACCGGCTGAGGCCCCTCTCGGTGTTCGCATGCGGCCGCAATTCTAGGCGAGGGTCACGAGGGTCCATTCGGTTTCGACCTTGGCGAGCCCGCGCAGGAGGAAATTCCGGAAACCCATGGCGCTTTTGACTACTCCGAAGACGGGTTTGACGGTTTGTCTTCCGCGTTTGTAGAGCGATTTCGCATCTTCGGACGCCAGCTTGGATTTCATCTCGATCCCCTAGGGCTCGGCGATCCGGCGTTCGGGCTTTGGGTGGGGGTGGAAGGGGGCTGACGACATGCCCGATGTGACGCTGTCGCCCCTCCACATCACCCTGGCGAGATCAACAGCGATTCACTGTTAAGGGCCTCGCCGTCAGTCACCCGGCGAAATCGGGAGAACTTCGCGTTCTGGCTGCCAAGGTGTTCATCGGTTCCAGACACCCTCCCCTCCCCCTGATGGACATGGTCTTTCACCGGCACGGAAAGCTCCATATCGGCCTTCAAAAAACTGAAAAGGATCGCTGATAGCATTCTTCTCAAGCCATGCTGGCGCTGTTGCGCCAACAGCTTTGCAGTCAACATCGCTCTGATGCGGGGACAGATCGTGGCGAAGTTTCTGGTGCGCGCTTTCGCCGTCGCCCTCTTGGCCGCAATCGCCGCGTTCACGTGGTGGGCATGGCAACTCTTCCATGGCAAGCCGCACAGCGTCGACGCCATGGCGACCCGTCAGTTCGTCCAGTATCTCGCAAGCGATCCAGAATCGCTTTCTTCCTTGGGCTTGATCGACGGCAGCCTGCTCGATTTCCACTCCGGTCGCCTCTCGCCGAGGACCCAACAAGAACTCGACCGGCGCGATGCGGTCGTGGCGCGCTTCCGCCGGGAGCTTGAACGCTTCGACCCCGAGCGCCTGGCGCCGGACCAACGCCTGACATACGATATTTGGAGATGGTGGCTGGACGCCGAGATTGAAGCCAGCGCGCCCTTCTACGCGGCCCCCCTCGGCGACCCCTACGTCGTCAGCCAGTTCGGCATTCACGCGAGCTTTCCCGAATATATGACGACGACGCACGCGCTCTCCAACCCGAAAATGGCGCGCAACTACATCAAACGTCTCGACGCTTTCCCACAAGCCGTCGACGAAACCATCGCGCTCTTTGAAGATCACGCCGCGCGTGGCGTGATGGCGCCCAGGGTCATTCTCGAACGCGTCATCGCCGACATCGACAAGTTCACGGCCTCTGCGCCGCCGGAAAATGTGCTCGTGTCATCCATGCGGTCACGGATGGAGAAGTCAGGCGCATTTCCCGTCGCCTCGGTCAATGACTTCGCGCTGCAGGCGTCCGACCGGGTAGAGAAGAGCGTCTAACCCGCGCTCGCCAGATTGCGCGCCGCAGTCGTCGGCAAGCTCGCAGCGGCCCGCACGGAGGCAATCGGCGTAGACGCCCTGCCTGACGGCGGTGCCTATTACGTGGCGCGATTGCGGCAGCAAACGTCGGTGAGCATTGATCCGGAAGCTCTGCGCCAATCCGGCCTGGCGGAAGTCGACCGCCTTGGGGCGCTCCTCGACGCCCGGCTGCGCACCCTAGGCCAGACAGAAGGCTCTGTCGGCGAAAGGCTCGAACGCTTGCGCGAACAGTCCCGCTATGGGGTCGAGGACACAGACGCCGGGCGCGCGCGGCTCGGGGAAACCGCACAGGAGCTTCTCGCCCGCGCGCGTACGGCGTCAAAGCCCTACTTCACCAGATTTCCAGAGTCGGACGTGATCATTCGATTGACCCCGGACTTCGCCCGCGACAGCTCCCCAAGCTCCTACATGCCGCCCGCTGCTGACGGCTCGCGTCCCGGCGTTTTCAATTTCTCCATTCGCGACGCCGCGACCGTTTCGAAGATGGATCTGCCGCGCCTCATTGTTCATGAAACAATACCGGGCCATCACTATCAGCTGGCGCTACAGCAAGAGAGCGCCCTGCCGATTCTGCGTCAGTACCTGCCTTTTTCCGGGTATTCGGAGGGATGGGCGACCTATGCCGAAACACTCGCGGTCGATATGGGACTCTACGGCGACACCCCGGTGGGCGAAATCGGAGCCCTGCGGAGCCATCTGTCGCTTGCAGTGCTTCAGGTTGTGGAAACAGGACTGCACCACAAGGGCTGGTCGCGAGAACAAGCGATCGCATACGTCGCAGACACGCTTGCAACACCTCGCGAGCAAATCGAAAGCGCCATCGACCGCATGCTCGTCTGGCCGGGTCAGATGATCACCTATATCGTCGGCAGCGCGAAAATAGAGGAAATGCGCGCAAAGACCAAAAACCAGCTGGGCGATCGGTTTGACATAAAAGCTTTCCATGACGAGATACTGCGCGAAGGCGCGATGCCCTTGGATGTTCTTGACCGGCGTATCGACGCGTGGATCGCGCGAGGTCGCACCCCCTCGGCGCCTTGAAAGGAAATCACTTCCGCAGAGTGGCGGCCGACAGGTTAGCGCCCACAGGCGCGACGGATGACCGCCCTATCCGGTTCTTGTCGGAATTCGTGTTCATTCACCCGCAAGCAGGCCGTCCACATGTGTCAAGACCGGCGCGGCGCTTGGGTGGGCAAGCGCTTGAAGCCGGCGCGATGCTCCAATGCTCCAATGCTTCAATGCTTCAATGGAGACGACAAGCTGTTCGCCTTCTTCGCTGCACAAGACGATCACTCCGCACCCAGCGCCTCGCATACGTCGCTCTCGCGGGCAGCGTGCGCCTTATTGAATTGCGCTTGTGAAGGCGCCAGCCGGCGAATGAGCGCGATGCCGCGTTGGCTTGGGCTCTCAACAACCTCAAAGGCGGCTGCGGACTGCTCGTCCGTCAACGCCTGCCCCGCGCCCCGAACGATCACAACGGCGCCCGCTGAGGGCATACGGCGGTCGTTGAGCGTGTAGTAGTTGTCCGTGTTGGCGGCGAAGAGCGAGAGCGACATGTAATCGCCCCAAGGCTGCACCGAGATCTGCACTGGCCCGTCGCTCAAATTATAGACGCAAGACGAGTACGCAAGGTCCGGCGACGGCCGCACGATAACACGGGCGGTTTCCGTCATGCGAGGTGCATGCGTCCAGACATTCTCACGCTGACCATTATCGGAGAGCCGGTTCATCGCGGCAGTCATCAGCAACTGTGGGTACATGAACATGAACCCGATATGGAACGCTGCAGAAGCCAGAAGGGTGGATAAGATCCAGCCGATCCAATGCTTTTTCATCGCCCCGCTCCTTCACAACCTTCGCGCGTGACGGTGGGCAATGCGACGTCTTCGAGGTGTTCGCCGACCGCGGGTTCGGGATTGTAGAGGCGGATCGAGAGACTGAACGCGGCGCCATTGCGCGAGCTGATCCAATGCTGCGCATCACCGCGCCCCGGCGCAATGCGGGCCGTCCACGAGCCATCGGCGTTGGCCCGCACCGATGTCGCATCGATAGAGGGCTGGTCGTCATCGTTCAGCGCCAAGAAATTATCCGCCGCATAGAGCGTGATCGACCACCAGCGCGCCGCAAGCGGCCCACCGTCGACGCGGTAGATGCACGCGCCATCGAACGCCACGCCTGAACCATCCTCGGTCCGCGAGAAGTAGACTGTCTCCTGCCGGTTGAGACCAAGCAGACCAATACGGGCGACCAGGGCGCGCGTGTAAGGGTCGGCGTCAACGAGACCTACCGAGCGGCTCGTGAACCAGTGATTGTTCTCCACCCGCCCGATCATCGCGCCGTTGCGGATCATGAGCATGGCCGAGCCGACGCCCAGAGCGGCGCCTGCCAGCAGAACGCTCAGTACAAAGGCCATTTTCTTCAGCACGAGGCTTGCCTCTTCTTCAGGTGTCTAAGTCTAGCCGCGGTCGTTCGCAATGAGCCGCGCGGCCCGTCGCTGGTCGCCAACAAGTGCCGCGAGCTTCTTAGGTTACGCAAGCTTGGCGGGGACAATGACGTCGCAGGGCGCAACAATCGCCCTGCATATCAAGCCCGCCGATTTTCCTCTGGTCGCGCTCCGACTTAATTTGTCCATCCTGTCGCCTTCCGTGAAGGTCGACCTCTTTTACATCGGGGTCGCACTATCGGCAGCGCCACCCAGACAAGCTTTTACTAAGCCTTTACTAAACCTTTACCGGTAGCGCGCTAACGGTAAAGCAGCACTGGCTGGCGGGCTTTCTCTTGAAAAATGCAGACAGGCGGGATTTGTCCCTGGTTCGCGAGAGCGCATCTACAACGCGGGTCCTCGACTTGCCCTATATCTACGATCGCTACGGCGACACTATAGAGTATCAAAATCGACCGCTGTTTAGAAGTGCTCAGCTGAATTCGTGTATAGTCGTGAAGCACGCGCTGCGGGTGCACGAACGGAGTCTGTTCAACGGCGCGCGCGCCACCGCGACGAAAATCGTCTTCCCCTTCTCAAAAGCCGATCTCCGCCTGGGCGGTGCGGGCATCTTTGTGGGCGAGCCTGACTACGAGCGTGCCCTGAAGTCGCGCCTCGGTGAGCACCAGGACGGCGGCTTCGACGCAGACATTGACCTTTTGTCACTTCTCGACGCCCTTCCCTCCTTCGACCCATTCCTGATGCGAGAGCGTCTCCGGCAATCGGGGATAGAGCCCGCGCGCTGCTACTTTGACATATCGGAGGCAGACGCTTCGCGCATGCAGAAGTTTGTCACGAGCCAGATCGCAGCCTTGGTTGAACTTGCGTTCACGGGATCTGAGCAAGCACCGCGCGAGCTTTCCTCAAGGCTCGCCGAGAAGCTCATGACAGACGAAACTGCCCAAAGCCTCCAGCCCCTACGCGCCACGCTGCGGCTTACGGGCGAAGAGTATCGCGAGGGCGTTTTTGCTTGGAAGGGCTTTCTCTACTACAAATGGGTTTTTGGAGAAGTGTCCCCCAAGATCGGCGAGCTTGCACGTAGCATTCTTGCAGCACGCATACTCAACGCGTCTCGACAGGAGGCCATCGACTATGGCGCGTTGCGCCAGCGCATCGTTCGCCTTCTCGGTTTAACGATGAGCCGCATTTCTGCGAGTCTGATGGATTACGATGAAGCGTTCAATTCGCTCAGCGATGGCAAGCCCACCGCATTTCGCGACTTTCTGCTGAGCGCCCCGCGCCTATTCTTGGTCATTGGCGAGGCAGTCGGCGTCGTCAAGCACATCGATTCCTTCTGGCGTTTTCGCTTTCCCGCAGGACGCACACACACGATGGATTCAAAAGAGGCCGCTGAAATCTTTGGAGACTTCGAACTGACGTTGAACAGCATCGAAGCCGCCCAGAACACCGTCGCGGCCTAGAAGAGGCCGTCTGGATACGCAACATCGAGCATCCATCCCTGCGTTCCTTTTCCTCGGCATGGTCACGCCTCTGCTCGCACGCGGCCAAGGGGGGGGTCGCCGTTCCCCCGGTTTCGACGTCGCCTGACAGTTACGACATTTCAGCATCGGTTCGCTTGCGCGCGCCTTGCCTAACATGACTTGCCGCGATCTCGCCTCGACTTTCCCGCAACGCTTACCACGGTCGCGCCTTACGGCCGCAGCTTGCGGTGGGTTGGAGCCTGCGCCTGACCGCCGGCTCGGAGGGGCCTGCCCTCATCTCTCGAAGAGCGCCGCACCGCCTCGACTGTCGGTACGTGCGTGACACACCGACGAGGACTGCCGTAACCCGGCTCGTCAGCCAGGTCGTCTTTGTGGACCTGTTACGACACACCCGACTGCACAAGCTCCTTCAAGATCGCCAGTGCTGACATCCGCGACCAAACGCTCGAGTTGGCGCTCAAAAGTCGTTCTCCCCGCTCATCATGCGACGCAACGGCCATTTAGAAGCGGCTTGGGCCAGTTAACGCCTACCTTACCCGACAGGCCCCCAAGCGCCATCCGAGCCCTTGCGGAACACCGTCAGAGAACCGGCGTCAAAGTCTGGCAGATCCTGGGTCTGTTTGACGAACCAGGCATAGCCATCGCGGACCATCCAGTACGAAAGGCCGCCGTCATAGCCATAGGAGCCGCAGGCGACATATGCGCCGGCGTCCGGTCCGTCCTTCAAGCCGTCATAAGGACCGAGCTTGTTGAGCTTCTTGTAGGCGTCGTTCACGTCGACCATGAACGCATCCACCGGAAAACCTTCTCCGGCCGGGCGGATCTCGCAAGCGGCGACTTCGATGGCCTTGGCCTTTTCTTCCCTGGCGGTGGCCCTGGCCATATCGAGAATCATCGCCTTGGCGTCGGCCACGCCTTCAAGCGGAAACAGTCGCACCCGTTCCGAACCTTCTTCCCCGGCTTTCGGGACGTTATCGAAAAATCCGGACACACCCCAGTCGAGCGAGGCGCTGCGTGCGCCGGCGCTGAACTCGAGCTTGGTGGTTTTGCCCTTGCAGCTCAGCGCATTGTAGAGGATCGCCTGATTGGGATCGTGCGTCATCGTCTCGTTGATGACGTAGCTGCAGCCTTCCGGACGGTCGCCGGTGGCGGCGGAAAGACGCGCAGGGTCGAAGTAATTGGCGACGCGGCCTTGGCAGAGACCCGTTCCTGGCAGCCGCGCCCCATCGTCTGGACACGACGCTTCTGCGGAGTTTTCAGCGGACTTGTTCCCCGCGGGCGTGCAGGCCGCGGCGCCGATCAAAAGCGCGGCGGCGGCGAAAAGCGAACACAACTTCATGGCGATCCCCACTCCAACCCACACTTCCGTGCTGACCTTTCAGCCCTTCATAAGCCCCGCCAACCACCATGGCGCAATGTTCGCCACGGGCCATTTGGGAGTCGCTCGATAAAGACCAAGTCGTGCTTCATGTTGCAGACGTCTGTGCAGGAGGCAAGGCCAAGACCCGGGCCAAGACCCAGGCCAAGACCCAGGCCCTGGGCATCATCGGTCAGCCGCCCTGATCTATCGCAAGAAACGCCCTCTGCGCGTCGTGCAGCTCCTCGGCCACACCAAGCTGGAGACTGCCGTGCTCGGTGTCGAAGCGGACGACGCGATCGCGATATACAAACAAGTTGACCTCGATAGCCGAAAGGAATGGCTTATCCGGATCGCGCCGGCCATCGCCCTGTCCCAAGTTCTCAGTTTCAAGTTGGCCGAAAGTCGTTCGCGGTGTTGCGCCAGAAACGCCCCGCGAGGAACGCCAGAAGAGCGACGCCGCGGACTGCCGGGCAGCCCGCGGCGCGCCTGGCCCCGCCGGACCATTACTGCGGGTTGACGACTTCGACCGGCA
>Ga0247843_1006479_pt1 | contig 15274 bp, 9 predicted proteins | sample LaCruzMarch2017__FD_192420 | JGI IMG/M metagenome (GOLD analysis project Ga0247843, IMG submission 192420) | Freshwater microbial communities from meromictic Lake La Cruz, Castile-La Mancha, Spain - LaCruzMarch2017_8m | ecosystem: Environmental > Aquatic > Freshwater > Lake | place: Spain... | reverse complement strand
ATGGAAGGCGTCCGATCCCAACTCAAGGAAGGCCTGCCCCGTTTGGCTACCGATCACGCTAGAATCCGAGGGATATGTGCTTGGCCGTGGATTATTAACCTCATCTTGAACGCGAATTAGAATTAGCGGTGCCTGTAGCCATGGGAGCGTTCTTTGTGCCGCACTCCATCGATCAAGATGCTTCTGAAGTATGCAGTTTGGGCCTGAACCGTGCCGGTGAAATAACCTATGTCGAATTCTGGTATAAAAAGGCTGGCTACGAGGTCGTAGATGGCAATCTGGTCGTAAAAGGAACCGCCTATCATGGCGACTCTAATGGGCGGCTGCTTGTGAGGGGAGTCTTCACGCCAAATGATCTTGAGGGGCTGAACCTTGATTTCCTTGACGAAAAGCTGACTGCGGCAGCCAAATTGGCCGCGAAGCAACTGCGCGCCGGTCTTTCGCCGTTTCCTGGCTACGCCAAGCGCAAGGCGGAGCTAAAACGAAAGTTTGATCAGGCCCCGGAGGAGGACAAGTGGCAGTACATGACTTCTTGGGATGGTGGCCTAATTGAGGGAGGTGAACCAGCCCTTTACGTCAGGTTGTATGCCAGCGGTCGTGTGTATTGCCGGTTCTCTCTTGGCGAGAATGGAGATGGTGGCGAGGATTGGCTTGAGCCCATGAAATCAACCAAGCCTGTTCCGCCGCCAGCGCAGTCAAAGTCCAGTACTACCACCACTACGAGTCCAGGTACGAAGGCCAAACCCTGATCATTTTTTGTGATTAGCGGCTCTCGACTGCTTGCCTCAGCTTGGCTTGAAGGCGTTCTTGCATAGCTTGGTGCGCAGGCTGTTTGCTGGGCTGAGCAGTCGCCGCCATCTGCAGCGCCTCTTGAAAATCTGGCACGGCACTCGTGGCACGGCCTTCAGCCAAGAATAGTTCACCGCGTAGCTCCAGATGCATAATAGCGTTATTCCACCAGACGCTATTGGCCGGTTCGAATTCAGTGAGCTTCTTCGCCAAGCTGATCGCTCGGTCAATGTGCATGTGGGCATCACTCCATTCTTGAGTCAAGATTTCCACTTGGCTCATCTTGTTTAGAGCTACTGACAAGTCCGCTAGGTATTCAAAGTTGCGAGCCCTGGATAAGGCCACGAGACGTTCACGATCCGACAACGATGCCTTAAACGCCACCATCGCCATGGCCGTGCGCGGTGGTTCTGCATTCAGATGTAGATCGCCTTGCTTGCCTAACGCCACGGATCGCTCCCGCAACACACGAATCGCTTCAGTGTCTCCCTCTGTTATCTCGCGGTCCAGCAGCGCTACCAGACTGGCACCGATGTTCACCGCCAACTCGTACGCATGAGCTGCCTCCTGCACTCTTCCCTGTGCGCGCAGCAGATCACCCTTCAGGTCTTGCAACACCGCAGCCAGCCGTTCGGCACGCCACTTCGCCCTGTGGTCCTTGGCTACAGAGCCAAGCTGTGATAGTTCAACAAAAGCAGCACCCCAATGAGACTCTGCTTTAAGCCAGTACTTTTTCCTGGCGGCAACCCATGCAAGGTTTTTCAAGTTTACAGTCTTCTCATATCGCAGAGCGAATGCATCCGGCTCTACTTCTACTCTGTTGAGCAGATGCGCGGCTTTTTCATACGATTTTCCTGCTGATGAAACATCTCCCCGGGTGACTGCCAGATCTCCAAGTTGATCGAAGGCTTTCGCCGCGTTCAGCGCTGCCGCGTCAGTTCCCTCTGATTCGTAATAGATGCGCACGCTGTCTTCCACCTTGTGTAGCAATTCCGTCCTCCCTACGGCGCGAAGGTTGTCATGCAAATCACAGACAAGGTAGTCGATAACCCTCTCGCCCCTTGCCAATGCGTCTTCCGCACGATGCTGCTGCGCCATAGCCGAGTCCCTTGCAACGGCAGCCACAAGGCTCAAGTAAACCGCAGCCAAAGCTAGCACAAACGCGATAATCATTGCAGCGCTCAGCCGCCGAGTCAGCCGGCTCAACCTCGCAGCTTCGGCTTCCGCTTTTGCCAGTTCCTGCCGGGCGACATCCGCACGGTGAGCTGCATCACGGTCAATGAGCTGCCCTAGCGGCACCCCGAGCAGGCCAGCGGCCACTTTGAGAATGCTATGACCAAGCTGTTGGCGATACGTTTCGGTGCGGATCGCAATCTTGTCAGGCGTTAGGCTGCTGTTGAGAGTGAGGTATTCGCGGTAGGCTTCGGCAGTTACAAAACCTTCGGCGCGGGTGCCTATGGGGCGGAGATCAGCGGCGAGGGGTTCGGTGCGGACGGTCCAGTCGAGCGTGCCGTCCTCGCGCACGGCTCCGAAGCGCAGTTCCTCGCAGAAGCATTCTTCGTCGCGCAGGATGCCTTCGCGGGCTTTGGCGGGGTCGTCGGCGTTGGGTTCACCAGCGATGATGATGGCGAGGATGCGGTCGCTGCGGCCGAGTTCCTTGAACTCGCGCACTTCCTTGCGCACCCATGGGCTGACGGCGCTGCGGGGGCTGCACAGGACGATGAGGTGATCGCTCACCTCCAGCGCGGCGCGGATGCCGGTGGCGAGGTCGGCGTTGGCGGGGAGTTCGTCCTCGTCGCGGAAGATGGGGTAGAGGGAGTCGCGGATGGGTTCGCCGCGCAGGTTCGAGGTGCCGATGAGATCGGGCGGGACGACGTAGCGCTCCAGCCCACGGTGCAGCCACTCGGCCCAGCGGCGGCCTTCCTGGGTGTTGTCCGCGTGACGGTAGCTGATGAAGGCGCTGTAGCGGCGGGTGTGAGGAGCGGGAGACATGGAGACTCGGTGAGGAGGAGACTGGGAGAGGGTGGCAGGCGAACCATTGGGCTGCAAGGGCTGCGTGGGGGCGGTTTGGGGGCCTATTTTGCGTTTTTGCGCCCACAATCGGGGTCTGCTGGAGCAGGGAGGCTTTGCGGGGGCTGCAATGGGTGGCTGCTTGAGCAGGGGTGCTTTCCCGCAGGCGGCAAGTCGGGGCTGCCGGGGCTGGGAAGCGCTGCGGAGGGCGACAATGCGTGGCTGCGGTGGCAGGGAGGCTTTGGAAGAGGCCGCAAGACGTGGCGGCTGGGGCAGGTGGACGGTGGGGGTGCGAACTACTCACCGCCTATCGCCCACGGATCACTTGCGATGCTCACCCAGGAGGCTATGCGCGAAAAAATAGGCATGGAGCGAGGATTTTTTTCTTGCCGGACGGGGGCGGAATCCTTTTTCATGCGGGCCACTGCTCCGGCAATTGGCTGGGGCGATCTCAAATCCAACCCATAAGCCGACCATGCCTACCTACGCCGCCCCTCGATCAGATGATGCCCGTCTCGCTACGCTGGAGACGATCTCGACCACTGCCGCTCTGGACAATGATGATGCCAAGCTGCTGCCTGCGGCACTGCGACAGCGGGTGGATGCCTTTCTCCTAGGCTATCGCCCCGTGGTGTGGGCGGTGGAGGCGGCGACGGCAGGCCGGGCGAAGGAGGTGACGGAGAAGGATAAAGCGCTGAAAAGCCTCACAACCCATGTGCAGGACTTCTTTGAGGTGCTGAAGCGCCGCACGGCGCGTCTGGGTCATGATGTGTCCGCCCTGGTCCACTACGGTCTGCCGCAATCTGGCGATGTGCCGAAGCTGGTGGCCGAAACTGCGGTGGAGTCCGCCGCCGACGGGATCGTGGAAGGCGAGGCCGCCGCCGTGGCCGCAGGCTTCCCCGCGATGGCGAACCCCTCCGCCGCCGAAGTGAGGACCGCCCTGGAGGCCTACCGCAAAGAGTCCGGTGAAGTGGCACCCGCCGAGAGCCGCGTGCGCCAGGCCCAAACCGCCGCCGCCGAGCAGCGCGAGCAGGCCGATGACCTGATCACCGACGTGAAGGACGAACTGACCCACGCCCTCCGCAAACTGGAAGGCCCCGCCCAACGCCGCGTGCTCCGCCTCTTCGGCTTCAAATTCCTCCTCGGCTTCAAATTCACCGCGAACGCGGGCGAAAAGCCCGAGGAGCCGGTGACGCCTGCACCAGTGCCTGTAGTGAAGTGAGGGGTGACATTGCTGTTTGTGTAGCATGGTCCAATGGGTCAGGTATGGCCCTGCTGCTTTCGAAATCAATGCGCCCCGTTCTGCTGCTCGGCGAGGTGCCATTCGACGAGTTCATCGAGGAGGACTTCCTCGGTGGCGGCGACGGTGCGGCGGACGGCGGACTCGGTCTGGAGGGTGTCCAATGTGGCAGCGGCGGCGGTGAGACGCTGGGCGAGTTCCTTGTACCGGTAGGTGCGGCGTCCGCTGTCCAGCGCTGCGCGGAGGGAGATGAAGACCCCTGCGGCCAGTGGTAGCGCGATGGGCAGGAAGATGAAGCAGAAGGCGGCGATCCAACTGATTAAGCCTGCTCCTTTCTCAGACAATGAGACTGGGTAGGGCCAGTGAAGGATGTCTTTCAACAAGTGCTTGGCCGAGATGACATAGACCTTAAAAACAAGCGCCACGATGACGAACACGATGGCTGCGCCGCCGAGCTTGCTGCCCCACCAGTGGGTGCGTTTGAAATGAGGCTCGGCCTCTGCTTGCTTGGTGGTGAAGTACTTGATCTGCCCGATGCGCGGATCGGGATGGCGGAGGCGGTTGTCGAGGTAGTGCTTGCGGGCGCTGGTCCAGGTCTGCCGAGGGCTCTCCCGGAAGATCATGAGGCCAGTCGTGGTGGCGAAACGCCGCCAGTGCGGGTGATGCCGAGCGATGAGCGGATGCAGCGGATCGAGGAGACCGGCGCTGTGGCGCATGGCACGCATGAGTTCGGCAGCGAAGCGGCTCTGCATCCAGCGTTCGTGCGTTTTGTCATGGTGCAGGCGGCGAGCACGGAGGAATGCCTTCACGACGAGGGACAGCTCCAATGCGGCGAGGAGTGCCAGGACGACTTTCCAAGGCAATTCGGTCTGCGGAAGCACGGCGGCAACCGCCGCGACGAGTGTGGCGGAGCCATGCCAGAGAATGGTGAGCACCAAGGAGAGGCGGAAGTCTTTGGAATGCCTGTTGGAGCAGGTTTCGAGGCGGCTGAAGTATTGCTCACTGGTCTCCGGCTGCCTTTCGTGGCAGACCGCGCAGTCGTGACTGAACGCCTCCAGTTCCTCAAAGATAATGCGCCCTTTTTCCTGGGCTTTTGCGAGGAGATCGAGGCCGATGTGCTCCGCCGGTCCTCCGCCTGGCGAGATGATGATCCGTGGCATTTGGGCCTTTTCCGCGAGGCTGACAAAGTGCTGGGTGCCGCCGATTCCGCGGGCGGGTTGGCCGTCCCAGACGGCGATGAGGACATCAATGGCCTCCAGCATCTGCAACCCGGTGTCGTAGTAGCATTCCGGGTGCGTTTGCGTGCCGGTGGCAAGGCGAAGCGTGCCGCCTTTGGCCCCGCTCTCCGCCGTCTGGATGAGGCGATGGGTGCGCTCCCACTCGGCTGCGAGGAAGGTGTCGTCTTTCCAGAAGTCGGCGGCGAAGCCTTCTTTGCGGTCCAGATCGCCTGTGACAGGATCAAAAACGACCGGCTTGGGCAGGATGAGATGCACCGGAATGCCGAGCTTTTCCGCCTCCTCGCAGGCGATGGTATCGGCTCCGTAAGCGGCGCTGGAGTAGAGTTCGAGAATGCCGCCTGCCTGTTCGACACGGGTCTTGAGCGTGGCGAGTTCGGTGGCGAGTGCAGCGCGGACGGCATCGGGATTATCAAGCTGGCGATGGCCGGTGAATCCTGCAAGGTAGCGTGGCGTGATCATGCGGTGCAGTGGAGCAACAGGCGCGCCTTTTGACAAGTTCAAGGTAGAAACCTTTTCCACATCAATGGAACTCTGGGCCAGCAACGTCCAGCCGCCCCATCGGCTTCACTGTCCTGCCAAAGAAGACGCCAGCCTCCACCAGCGCGAAGATGGTAATGCTCAGCGTCCCCAGCAAAGGACGGGGCCGGACTGCATCAGCCTGCGGACGCGGACTTGGGGGCGTTGCCTTTGAGGAGGGTTTCCAGTGCTTTGTCTGCGGAGACGCCTTTTTTCAGAGCCTGATCATATTCGGCTTTAGCTTTGTCCCACTTTGGTGGATCCCAGGTGGCATAGAGGACGGCAAGGTTGAAGTGTGCTTCACCATAATTTGGGTCAATGGCGAGGGCGGTTTTGAACTCGCGTTCGGCACGGTCAAAGAAGTTTAACTTGGTGGCGATGATGCCGAGGTAGTGGCGGGCGCGGGCGTTCTGCGGGTTTTTGGCGAGACCTTTTTCAAAAGCGATCATGGAGTCATTCCAACGCTGCTGCTTGAAATGAGTGACGCCGAGGTGGAAGGCGGCGATGTCGTTGGTCGGATCGTAGGCGAGGCATTTTTTCAGTGCGGCCTCTGCTGCGTCGAGCTTGTCCTCGCGCTGGCGGGAGTAGCCGAGACCGACGAGGGCGTTGGTGTTCTTCGGGTCGCCGCGCAGGGCGTCCTCATAGAGTGTTGCGGCGGTGCTGAATTTCTGCGCGGCGAAGGCTTCGTTGGCTTTATTTAAAAGGGTGTCCACGGGACCGACTGCGGCGGCGGGAGTAGTTGTTGCCGCAGGCTTGGAAACGCTGGCAATGAGGGTGCCCTGGATGCTGCCGCTAGAGCCGAGCATCTCGCGCAAGGCGGGGTCGGTGAAGATCTTCTCCTCCTCTGGCGAGAGGGTCATGCGGTTGTTTTTCAGTTCCTCCACTTGCTCCAGCAAGCGCTTGGACACGCCTTCCATCTTTTGCAGTTCGCCGATCACGAGATCCTTCGCCTGCTGCTGGCGGTACTGGCTACGGAGTTGGCGCATGATGATTTCCCGTAGCAGGGTGTTTTCCTGGGCCAGCTCTGGCGTCATTGGCTCTGTAGGCTTGTCTTTGAGTTCCTTGAGCTGGCGGGTGAGGTCGGCGACCTGGGTCTGGTAGGCACCGCTCTGCTGGCGCAGGGTGGCGATCTCCCCCTGGAGTGTGGTGAGCTGGCCGCGCAGGGTGGCGATCTCTTGATCCTTGCGGCTGACGTCGGCCTTGAGGGTGACGATCTGCTTTTGAGCGGCTTCCAGTTCGCTTCTCAGCCGGTCATTTTCGGCAAACAGGCGCTTCATGTCCTCACTGGCATCCTTGGGCATGGTCTCCTTCGTGGGCGTCCTCTTCAAATCATTGAGTTGGGTTTTCATGCCGAGGTTTTGCGCGCTGAGGCTGTCACGCTCTTTGGCAAGTGTGTCCTTTTCCTTCGTCACAGTATCGCGGGCGGTGATGGCGATGTCGCGCTCCTTGATGGCGGCATCGCGCTCGGCGATGAGCTTGTTGCGCTCCTGCTCCACGGTGGCGATGCGTTGCGAGGCTTCGACGAGCTTTTGCGAGGCATCTTTGGAAGCAGCCTCGGCAGCGGCGAGGCGCTGCGCGACTTTCTTGTACTCTACTTCGATGGCGAGTTTCTCCTTGGTCAAAGCATCGAGTTCACTGGCGGCGGCGCGGCCTGCGGCGACCTCACCTTTCATGGCGGTGATTGCGGCTTCGAGCGCTGAGGATTTTTGGGCGAGGCTGTCCTTGTCTGCACGCGCGGTGGTGATCTCGCCAGACGCCCACTGGTACCATTGCTGCCATTTGCCAAGGTCCACCTGCATCTGCTTGTTTTGCATGTCCAGCTCCTGGAACCGGCGCTGGTACATCTCCTCATACTGGCGGATGAAGTCACTCAGACTGGGCAAGGTTCCGTTGGTGACAGCGGGACCGCTGGCTTGACCTGCCAGCAAGCCTGGCTGCGGAACTGTAGGGGCGGAGGGTGCGGGGAAAATCGCCGCTGGTGCAGCCGCAGGCGCTGGTGTGGTCACGGGGGATGCGGTAGGTTGCAAGAGCTTTGCCTGCACGCGGGCGATAGCCTGTTGGTTAAGCGTGCGGCGGTTCTGGATCATGCCAGGCTGCCAGGTGGGATGCGCCTGTGCCACGCCGTCAAAGATTTGCTGCATCTGCTGGTAGGTCTGGAGCGCGCCGGGGAGATTGCCCTCACTCTCCATTTTCTCAGCATCGTTCTTCAGCACAAAGCCGCGGAAGTACTCCTGGGAGACCTCGTCCACGCCTTGGGCATGGACATGGAGCAGGGGCACCAGCGTGAGGAGCATGGCGACCGGGAGGACAAGACAGCATATCTTCATGGGGAAGCGGAGTTTAGCGGGCGCGACGTACTTTGTAAACAACGTCTCCGCTTCACCGCACTGGACGTGCTTTCCTCCGCCTGCTAGCATCTGCCCGCAATTTCGGGTAAAACCAACCGTTTAAACCCGTCATCCCAAACATCAACACCACAAACCAACCTCTATGGGTCTGAACATCATCTCACGCCGTCATTTCCTGGGCCGCACCGCCGGTCTCGCCGCCGGAGCCTTCACTGGGCCAAACCTGCTCCTGCGCGGTCAGAACACCGCCGGTAAGAAGCTCAACATCGCCGTCATCGGTGCCAACGGGAAAGGCCAGTCAGACACGCAGGGCGTGACTTTGGACCACAACATCGTTGCCCTTGTGGATGTGGATAAAAAGCGTCTCGAAGAAGCCGCCAAGAAGCGCGCCGAGCACCACAGCAAGTCTGGCCAAGCCGAGCCGTCTGCGCCGAAGCTCTACCAGGACTTCCGCAAGATGTTCGACGAGATGGCCAATGGCATTGACGGCGTCATCGTCGCCACCCCCGACCACACACACTACGTGGCCGCGATGCATGCGATCAAGCATAAGAAACACGTCTGCGTCCAGAAGCCGCTGTGCAACTACATCGGCGAAGTGCGCGACCTGCACCGCGCCGCTAAAGAGGCCAACCTCGTCACCAACATGGGCAACCAGGGCCGCACGATGGAAGGTCAGCGCCTCGCCAAAGAGTGGATCGAGCAGGGTGCCATCGGCACGCTCAAAGAAATCCGCCTGTGGACCAACCGCCCCATCTGGCCCCAGGGTCCGCTGGTGAAAAAGGCCGCCGAATGCCCACCCAACCTCGACTGGGATCTCTGGCTCTCCAGCGAAGTCAGCGAGCCGTACTTCGAGTTTAGCATCCCCGAAGGCGTCAATGGCAAGCGCGGCAACAGCGTGCATCCTTTCAACTGGCGCGGCTGGTGGCAGTTCGGCTCCGGTGCCCTGGGCGATATGGGCTGCCACATCATGGACGCCACTTTCAGCATCCTCGGCCAACTCATTCCAGAGCGCATTGACGCCGCCAGCAGCCCCATCTCTGCCACCTGCGCCCCAGTCTGGTCGGACCTGGTTTACCACATGCCCGCTGGCAAGCACCAGGCGCTGAAAGTCACCTGGAACGACGGCTCCAAGGACGGCAAGCCCAACAAGCCAGAAATCTCGCCGCACATGACCAGCGAGTTGGCGAAGAAAGCCTTCGAGAAAGCCAGCAGCGGCATGATGTTCATCGGCACTGAAGGCACTGTCTTTGAAGGCGAGGCCTATTGCGGCAGCCCAGTCATCTACAACGAGGAGCGCTACACCCAGGTGCGCCTCGACATGAAGGCTGGCAAAATCGTCAAGACCGAAACCCGCAGCGCCATGCCGAACAATCCGCAGGGAGAGTGGGCGCACCACATCGTCAATGGCGGTCAGCCCGCCTCGAACTTCGACTACAGTTGTCCGCTGACCGAGTTTGTGCTGCTCGGCAACCTCGCCGTGCGCGCCCAGCAGAGCGTGCAGTGGGACAAGGCCGGAATGAAGGTCTCCAACGTCGAAGCCGCCAACCAGTTCGTCAACCGCCCCGCCTACCGCGACGGCTGGAAGGCCTGACCGCTAGGCTAGCGCGTATCCTGCTCAATTCCCCAGGCTGGCTTTGCCAGCTTGGGGTTTTTGTTTCCTAGCAGGCAAGCGAGGCGGAGCCGTTTTCACCGGCAAATAATCCTTTGCACCCTGCCAAACCCCGCTACTTTGCGCGCCCTTTTCCCCGACCCAATCTGATGCCCGAACCCAAGAACATCCTCCGACTCGGCCTGCCCAGCGGCAGCCTACAGGAGCCGACGCTGGAGCTTTTCAAGCGTGCGGGGTTCAACATCGTCGTCTCCTCCCGCTCTTACCGTCCCACGGTGGACGATGATGAGCTGGAGTTGCGCCTGCTGCGCGCCCAAGAAATCGGCAGGTATGTGGATCATGGCTTCCTGGACTGCGGCATCACGGGCCGTGACTGGATCGCGGAAAACAACGCCGTAGTCGAGGTGCTGACTGACCTGCGCTACTCCAAAGCGACCTCAAGACCCACGCGCTGGGTGCTGGTGGTGCCGGAAGATTCCCCGGTGCAGTCGGTCAAGGATCTACAGGGCAAGCGCATCGCCACCGAGGCGGTGGACATGACCCGCGCCTATCTGGAAAAAAACGGCGTGGAGGCCGAGGTCGAGTTCAGTTGGGGTGCCACTGAGGTGAAGGTGCCAGAGCTAGTGGACGCCATCGTGGACATCACAGAGACCGGCAGCTCCCTGCGTGCGAACAAGTTGCGCATCGTGGACACGCTGATGGAAAGCTACCCACAGTTCATCTCCAGCAGGCCCGCCTTTCAGGATGACTGGAAGCGCCAAAAGATGGACACGCTCGTGCTCCTGCTCAAAGGTGCGCTCGAGGCCCGTGACAAGGTCGGCCTCAAGATGAACGTGCCCGCTGCGGCGCTGGAGCAGGTCGTGGCGAGTCTGCCGAGCGAGCGCTCCCCCACTATTTCCCAGCTCGCCTCGCGCGACTGGGTCGCTGTCGAGACGGTCATTGCGGAATCCGTCGTGAGGGAAATCATCCCGCGGCTCAAATCTCTCGGTGCCGAAGGCATCGTGGAGTACCCGCTGAACAAAGTCGTCCCCTAGGGACGGCGCAAGAACACAGGAGAACAAACAACATGGGATCGCTGAAAAAGCGCAGAAAGACGAAGATCAACAAGCACAAGCGCAAGAAGCGCATGCGCGCGAACCGTCACAAGAAGCGTTTGCGCTACAAGTCGTAAGCGCTAGCCTCGGCCACATGATCTGCCCCCGTCCCGCGATGAGAATGCCTCGATTCGCCGACTGGGGCATTTTGTCCTGTGCTGCCTGGATGCTCAGCCTCTGCACCGCAGCGATTTTCAGCCAGGCTGCGGAGCGTGCCGATCTCTCCCTGCCTCCGCCAGATGCAGGCCAGTCGTTTCAACTATCCCACGGCGGCACCAAGGTCGCCGAGGTTTTGGCGCATTACTCCAGCGCCCTCCAGTTTGAGAATGCCGGCAAGCTACGCGAGGCTCTGACCCACTATCTAGCCGTGCTGGAGGTGGACCCGGCGAACTCCGCCCTCGCCCTGCACACCGCAGAGTTGGCCTACAATTTCCAGGGCCGCCCGCAGGCCATCGCGCTGCTGGAAAAAGCCATCGCCTCCAGGCCGGACGAGCCTGCGCCCTACCTCAATCTCGCCCGCTTCGCCCTCACCTATGCAGCGGACGATCCCTTTGAAAAGGAGCGTGCGGACCTGGTGTTGGAGACGGCTTTGAAACGCTTCCCGAAAATCCCCGATGTCTATGCCTTTGCCACCCTCACCCGGCTGACCCAGGGCAACAGAGAGGCTGCCGTAAAAATACTCGAACAGGCGGCGAAGCAGGACATCTCCGACCCCTTCTACTGGCTCGCCATCGGCCGCACCGCCCAGCAGGTTTGGCCCCTGGGTCAGGCAGAGATGCGGGAGGAGCATACTGCAAAAGTAAACCCCTTCTTCCAGAGCGCCCTGCGACACGCTGCGGCTGGAAAAAAGGGTGAGTCCACACGTCTGGAAGTGGCTCAGTATTACCTGCTGACCAACCAGCTCGACCAGGCGCGAACCCTCTGCGAGGAGATCGCCACACAGACCGGCAGCCTCCACGCGCGCAAGCTCCTGCATCGCCTCTATGATGCCGCTGGTGAAAAGGACAAGTCGCTGGCCACCCTGGAAAAGATCGTCGAGGATGAACCCGGTGATGTGGAGCAGCGCAAGCTCCTGGCCGCTGCCTACGAAGCGCGGGAGGAGTTCGCCAAAGCCGTGCCGCATCTGGAGGCCGCCATCCAGACCGGCGGCGGCGAGGCCGAGGAATACCAGGCCCTCTGCGAGCTACTGCTGCGCTCCCAACTCTATGAGCGCGCCATCCAGCTCAGCGACCGCTGTGTGAAGCTCTTTCCCGACCAGGCCATGTTTTACGTCAATGCCGCCCTGGCCCAGCGCTCCCTGCAACGGTGGGAAAAGGCCATCCAGTCCTTCCGCGAAGCCGCCACCCTGGCCGAGGCGGGCCAGTCAGAACTCATCAACCACCGCTTTTACTTCCAGTACGGCCTGACTCTGGAGCGCGGCGGCCAGCCGGACGAGGCCGGGCGGATGTTTGAGAAATCCATCACCCTCACTCCAAAAGACAGCCTTGAGGACGCGGCGAACACCATGAACTACCTCGGCTACATGTGGCTGGAGTTGGACCGCCATCTCGACAAGGCGGGCGAGCTTATCCGCAAAGCCAACGACCTCCAGCCCGACAACGCCGCCTATGTGGACAGCCTCGGCTGGTGGCACTTCAAGAAAGGCGACCACCCAAACGCGCTCAAGGAGTTGCAGCGTGCCTTCGCCCTCATCAAAGAACCACAGCCCGACGATGCCGAGATCATCGAGCACATCGCCCAAGTCTATCTGAAGATGGACGACCGCGCCAAGGCCCGTGAGTACTTTGAAAAAGCCCGCGCCCTCCAGCCCCCAGACCCTAGGGTGAAGGAGCGGATCGAAAAAGGACTGCAACAGGCCGCCCAGCCCTGAGCCTGAAATTGGGTTGATGGTTGGGAGCTTGAAACTGGGGATCGTGTGTGAAGTCCATCAACGATCAACCAGTCTCCATCAACAATGGTATTTACTCCACCCGCAGGTAATCCAGCGCGAACAGCATCGCAGGTTTCGCGGCGGCGTTTTTGCCAAGGAGTGTGACCTCCAGCGTGTGGTCTCCAGTCTTGAGATCAAACTCGCCCAGCATCTGCTCCGGCGTATTCACCACGGCACGGTCGTAGAGATCGAGATCGCCGAGAGCACTGGGCTTTCCGTCCACGCTGAGGCTGAAGATGCCGTAGTCGGGAGCTTGGGTGAAGACGGCATGCAGCTTGTGTTTCCCCGCCTTCGCCACGGGGAAGGTGATCGTGAGTTTGTCCCCCACCTTAGCACCGAGCCACCAGAGATGCTTGCCGCCACTCCAGGTGCCAGCTTTGAAATTGCCCATATTCTGCACGCGCGTGTTGCCGCCCGTTTTGGCGATGATTCTGAGCGTTTCGCCTTCCAGCGCGCCTTTCACCGTAGCCGCGCCCGCAAGGGCGTGGCCGGTTTGGCCTGCGGGCCACGCCTTTGCAGGCGCGGCTACACCGCTCTGGAGATACTTCACCAAGTCCACCACCATCTCCGGTGGCAGCGCATCGAAGAGCCCCTCCGGCATCGTCGAGAGCTTCGACACCTCCCGCTTCGCGATGTCCGCCACCGGCAGTGTGAACTCCACCCCGCCCATCATGGCGATCTTCACGGCGGCAGCGCTCTCTGCTTTGATGACACCGCTCATCACCCGCCCGTCCTTCATGGTGAAAAGGTTGAGCTGGTAGTCCTTCCCGATCACGGCATTGGGATCGAGCACGTTCTCCAGCAGGTACCCGAGGTCGGCGCGATTGCTCCCCGTGATGTCCGGCCCCACGTTCTGGCCTTCGCCGAAGAGTTTGTGGCACGCTCCGCAAGTTGCCATGTAGAGCATCTTGCCCTTCGCGACATCGCCTTTGGCCAAGGCGGCAGGCGTGAGCAGATCGCGGTATTTCTTCGTGCGCACGCCGAGGTCGGCCTTCGGGGCGTTCACATCGCCCCAGGCGGATTTGATCAGGGCATTGATCTCCGCGTCATCGAACGCGGTGAGCTGGCGCACCAAAAACGGCGAAAGAGCCGTCGCGGGCACGGTTTTGGCCTCGACGGCTGTCAGCAGCGCTCTCGCGCCTTCCTTGGTCGAGGCGAGGGTGTTCACCGCATCGGGCAATTCGTTCGCGGAGAGCTTCGGAAGCAGCCTGGAGAGGAGTGCTGGGGTGTTGGAGTCGCGGAGTGATGCCAGCGCTTGGATGGCCTGCCGGCGCAGTTCGCCGGGTGTGGTTGTTTCCGTCAGCATCTCCTGCAGCACCTTCGCCGTCCCGGCATCGCCCGCCTGGATCAGGAGGGAAAGCGCGGCCTGTCGCTCCCCGGCGGAGCGTTTGGCATCGGCCAAAGTGGCGCGGAACTCACCCAGCGCGGCGGCATCGCCAAAGAGGGCGGAAAGTTCATCCAGCAGGGTCGAAAAGCGGGGGCTGGCTCCGGTGCGGAGGGCGGCGGAAAGCTCGGCCCAGTCCGCCGGAGGCTGCTGTCGCCCGGCCTGTCGGGCCTGCTGCACTACCTGCTCCAGAATGCGTTCGCGCTCTGTGGCATCCAAGTCGGCCAGAAGCCCTGGTTTGGCAGGTCCAGCGACAAAACGGAACCTCGGCATGGTCGTTTGGACACCGTGAGCGGTTATTTGGACGTTCTGCGTGTCGATTTGGTCGCCGTGTGTTGCCGTTTGGACGCCGTGAGTATCGATTTGAGCGTCGTGAGCTGCGGTTTGGAGGCCGTGAGGGGCGATTTGGGTGTCGCGAGCTGCCGTTTGGAGGCTGTGAGTGTTGATTTGGGCGTCGTGAGAATTGATTTGGACTCCATGAACCGTCGTTTGGGCGTTCTTTGGGGCGGTTTGAGCATCGGTATTCAACTTCCAGAGGACTTTTTTCCCGCCCTCGGCTGCTGGTTTCTGGGTCTCGGCAGGCTTCACGAGGTTCCGCAGGAGCATCAGCCGCCCCTCAGGCTCGGCAGCGAGGCGGCGATAGATGAAGTCCGTGACCTTCGGGATTTTCGACCCCCGCGCGAGCTGAATCCCCACCGCCGGGTCCGCCGCCACCACAGGCTCGATGCCATACCAGATGAGCAGCGGGATCATCGGGTCGTCCTTGTCCTCGCCGTGCTTGAGGAGCGCGGTGGCGAGGTCTTTGCGGAAGTGGAGCGGTATGGACTGGATCAAAGATGCATATTCCCGCCGCACAATCGGAGAGGTCGCCATGTCGAGGAGGTTGGCATATGCAGGGTAGTATTGTCCGACACTTTTCTTTGTGGGCAGTCGCATTGGACGGCTATCAGTGGCTTCAAGGGCACGTTCTTTATCGGCACCTTTCAGGTAACCCCGTAGTTTCATAAACAACGGCTGAAGCGAGGTGTGGCAGGAGCTGGCGGCGGCCTTCTGCCTGGGTGAGAGTGTGGTTACGAAGCAACAAACCCACTCAAACGAAAGGCCACCATTAGT
>Ga0247843_1006478_pt1 | contig 15275 bp, 12 predicted proteins | sample LaCruzMarch2017__FD_192420 | JGI IMG/M metagenome (GOLD analysis project Ga0247843, IMG submission 192420) | Freshwater microbial communities from meromictic Lake La Cruz, Castile-La Mancha, Spain - LaCruzMarch2017_8m | ecosystem: Environmental > Aquatic > Freshwater > Lake | place: Spain... | reverse complement strand
TGGGAAGGCGTGAGCAAGCAGGCCTGGGCCGACTGGCTCAAGCACCAGACCATGCTGGTCAATGAAAACCGCCTGAACCTGGCCGATTTGCGTGCCCGCCAATACCTGGCGCGCCAAATGGAAAACCATTTCTTCGGTGATGGCGCAGACGCGGCCCAAGGCTACGTGCCCCCTGCCGCCAGCTGATGCCCAGCGGCACTTGACTCCCCATTTTTGAACCCTTGAGCTACGCTTGCGAGACGCGCCAAGCGCTGGTCATAGGCGCTGGCTTGTCAGGCTCGGCCGTGGCCCACAGTCTTGCCGTGCGCGGCTGGTCGGTCACGGTGCTGGACCAGGCACTAGGGGTCGGCGCTGGCGCGTCGGGCCTGCCTACGGGCTTGGCCGCACCCCACGTTTCACCTGACGACAACGTGCTCTCGCGCATCACGCGTGCGGGAGTGCAGGCCACGCTGCAACGCGCACAGGCACTTTTGCAAAGCGGTACCGATTGGGCGCAGACCGGCGTTCTGGAACACAACCTCGCGGGCAAACGTCGTCTGCCCTCTAACATCTCCGATCACCACAGCGCCCCGGCCAGCGCGGCGCAAATCGCTGCCGCGGGCCTGCCGCCCGATACGCCCGCGCTCTGGCATGAGCAGGCGGGCTGGGTCCGGCCCCGGCAACTGGTGGCAGCGCAGCTGCGAACGCCGGGCGTGCAGGTGCGGTGGTCGCAAGCCGTGCACACCATCGAACGGCGCGACCAGACTTGGGGCGTGCTGAACGCGCAGGGGCACACCTTGGCCCAAGCGCCTTGGCTGGTGGTGGCCAGCGCTTTTGACAGCTTGTCTTTACTGCAGCCCTTGCCCGGCTTCGCGGTGCCTTTGAATCCTCTGCGCGGGCAAGTCAGCTTTGGCCTAATGGCCGACTTGACCGAGGCCCAGCGCCAGCGGCTGCCACCTTTTCCGGTCAACGGCCACGGCAGCTTCATCAGCGGCGTGCCCACGCCCGAGGGGCCACCCGGCTGGTTCATTGGCGCCACTTTTGAGCGCGACTGCTCGCACTCGCCCGTGTGGGCAGAGGACCACATCGCCAACCGGCTGCGCTTGGCCACGCTCTTGCCGACCTTGGGCGAGGCCATGGCCACCCAATTCGGGCCGGACCGAGTCCACGGCTGGGCTGGATTGCGCTGCACCTTGCCCAACCGCTTGCCGGCGGTCGGGCCCATCGACCGTCTGCGCCTGCCGGGCCTGTGTCTGAGCACGGGGATGGGCGCACGCGGCATCAGCCTGGCCGTGCTGTGCGGCGAACTTACCGCCGCCTGGATGAACCAGGAAGCCCTGCCCTTGTCCGAGGCTTTGGCCAAACACTTGGCGGCCGAGCGTTTTGCGTCCGTTTAAAGGGCGGGATTTCAAGCCACTTCAGCTTGCATTTTTTTTGAGTTGGAGCCCACCCTGTGGGCGATGTTTTGCAGGGCGTGTGCCACGCCCATCGCCCACAGGGGGAGGTTCCTACAAGAACTATCCCTTGACCAGTCCTCAAGGTTTCAAGGGGCCGTATCAATTTCATTTGTAGCAATACCCTGTACAAAGTAAGCCACATCATTCAATATCAGCGCTCATCGCCACTTCCTAAGGCCCCGACGGGTCTGACCAGCGGCTAACTTTCCAGGAGCTTCCATGGCACAGCCGTCTTTTTCCAGGTATTTGCCTTGGCTGGTGACGGCCCCCGCCGCGCTGGTGACACTGCCCTATTCGATCTGGTTCAGCTGTGGTTTTGGACTGCTGTTTGTGCTGGGCTGCATAGATTACGCCCAAACCCGACAGGCGGTGCGGCGCAACTACCCGCTCACGGGTCGCATCCGTTATGGGCTAGAGTACATCCGACCGGAAATCCGGCAGTATTTTCTGGAGGACGACGAGGAAAAACTGCCCTTCTCACGAAGCCAACGCGCCATGGTCTACGCCCGCTCCAAGGTGCAAAACGACAAGCGCGGCTTTGGCAGCATCAAGGACATGTACAACGCGCAAACCGAGTGGATCACGCATTCGATGCAACCGACTCACCTGGACCCGGCCAGCTTCAGGGTCACGGTGGGCGCACACCAATGCCAGCAGCCTTACGCGTTGTCGTTGCTCAACATTTCCGGCATGAGCTTTGGGGCCTTGTCGCCCAATGCCGTCAAGGCCCTGAACAAGGGTGCGGCCATGGGGCAATTCGCCCACGACACCGGCGAGGGCAGCATCTCCCGGCACCACCGCGAACCCGGGGGCGATCTGATTTGGCAAATAGCCTCGGGATATTTTGGTTGCCGCACACCGGAGGGCCGCTTTGACCCAGTGCGCTTTGCCGAGCAAGCCCGCTCGCCCCAGGTCAAGATGATCGAGCTGAAAATCTCACAAGGGGCCAAGCCGGGCCATGGCGGCGTCTTGCCCAAAGCCAAAGTCAGCGCAGAGATTGCCGAAGCGCGCGGTGTGCCCATGGGCCAGGACTGCGTGTCCCCGGCCAGGCACTCGGCCTTCAGCACGCCGGTGGAGATGCTGGCTTTCATAGCACAACTGCGCGAACTCTCCGGCGGCAAGCCCGTGGGCATCAAGCTGTGTGTGGGCCATCCCGCTGAATGGTTTTCGGTGGTCAAAGCCATGGTGGAAACCGGCCAAACACCGGATTTCATCGTGGTCGATGGCGCCGAAGGCGGCACGGGCGCAGCGCCAATCGAGTTTGCCGACCATGTGGGCATGCCGCTGCGCGATGGGCTGCGCCTGGTGCACAACAGTTTGGTGGGGGCGGGCCTGCGCGATCGGATCAGGATAGGCGCAGCAGGTAAGGTGATTTCGGCCTTTGACATCGCGCGCTGCCTGGCGCTGGGGGCCGATTGGTGCAATTCGGCGCGGGGTTTCATGTTTGCCCTGGGCTGCATCCAGTCACGCAGCTGCCACACCGACCACTGCCCCACGGGTGTGGCCACGCAAGACCCGGTGCGCCAACGCGCCATCGTGGTGACCGACAAGGCCGAGCGGGTGTATTACTTCCATGCCAACACATTGCACGCACTGGCCGACTTGGTGGGCGCTGCAGGTTTGCAAAAACCGGGCGACATCACGGCGCAACACCTCATGGGCCGCAATGCCGAGGGACAGGCCCGTACCCTGGCCTCCAGCATTGACACGCTGGCACCCGATCAACTCTTGCGTCAGCCGTCTGAGCCACACACGCTGCCCAGTCCCTTTGCCGAGTTCTGGCATGCCAGCCAGGCGGGGCATTGGGGCGTGCCCGCTGGCGCAGCCCCCCTGCCCTACTGAACCAGATCCCTGTCGATGGGTGTGCGCCTTCTTGGGTGACAAGCCCACAGCTTTGGCGACAAAGCTTTGGGCTTGCTTGGTGTTTAATGAGCCATCCATTTCGCAACATTCAGTTTCCAATGCTCCTTGGTCCGTCTCACCCCAACCCACCAGCCTCATTCCAGCCGAAAGAACCAGAATCTGCGTTGGAAGCTCTGGGCCAAGTCGTTTTAAAGGATGATCAAAACCTGATCATTTGGCGTCAGGACAACGAGGCCATATTGCGTGCAAAGCACGCCTTGCAAACCTTGTGGCGCGCAGAGGCCCCAGCTGTTGCGGTAGAACACTTCACAGGTCAAAAACGCCTGGCTTTGCTCAGCCACATCAACCAAGGCATTGCCCAGCTGGGGTTGAAACAGGCGATGCAAACGCCATCGTCAGCCTCTTTGCCGAGGCAAATCTCCATCATCACCAACGCCGAAGAGCTGTCCGCTTCGGATGTTCAGATGTTGCAGGATCTCACGCAGCACCTGCCCGGCCTGCGTTGGCGCTGGGTTCTGCTTGGCCTTAATCCCTCGGGTGAACACAACAATGCGGCCATCGCGGGCATGAACCTCTCCGAGCCCAACCCTCAGTGGATGGTTGAGCCCCTCACCCTGGCATCTATCCCCCTCGCGACCGAAGCGGCCTCGAGCCCCGCATCCAAACAACCATTTAAGCGTCTGGCCTGGCTGAGCTTGGCGGCCCTGTTGGGCTTGGGCGCATGGGGCACGGCGCTCCACTTTTCTGAACCCAACTCCGTAAATTTTGAGGCGGACAAGCGGTCTGAGGCTACAACGCCAGCGGCTTCGGCACCTTCGCTTGATACATTGCCAAGTCAACCCAAAGACCTTGTGGCATCCGCCGTTGCGGCAGAATCCACCACCATGCCGCAAGCGTCTGATGCCGCGGACACCCGCAACGAAGTGCCGGCCATCGCCCTGCGGGGCGTGCGGTGGCTGGCCCTGCAATCGCCAGAGTTTTTTGTCCTGGAGCATGGCGCGTTTCGAACCGCCGCGCAGGCCCAAAGCCTGATCCAAACACGAAACGATCTGGCCAATGCGCGCGTGCTCATGCGCAAGAGCGCCTCCCCGGTTGGCCAGTTTGTGGTGATCACAGGACCCTTCCGATCACAGGAGCGGGCACAAAACTACAAGGTTCGGGAAAACCTGCCGCCCCAGATTCAGGTGCGCAGGGTCTCCGATGTCTTGGCGGAAAGTGTGAGGACTGCACCGTAGGGCTCTTGAAAAGTCCATGCCCCTCGAGCAAGGCCGCTGGATGCCGGCTGATAATGGCCTCGCCATGAACGGACGCCAATTCACCCAACTTGTTCTTTTGTCTGCCGTTTGGGGTGGTTCGTTTCCGCTCATCCGCGTGGCCGTCCCGGCTTTTGGTCCCATTGCCATGGCTTGCCTGCGTTGTGCCCTGGCGGCGCTGGTGCTCAGCGCCATCATGCGCTGGACGCGCCAAGCCTGGCCCGCCCGCGCGCATTGGCGATCGCTCACAGGGCTGGGCATATTGACGCTGGTGGTGCCCTTTATTTTGTACAACTGGGCCGGACTGGTCTTGCCTGCCGGGTATTCGGCCGTTCTCAACGCCACCGCCCCCATGTTCGGCGTCTTGGCTGGGGTGATGTGGGCCCAAGAACGCTTCACGCCCAGCAAAGGGGTCGGTTGTGTGCTCGGCTTTCTGGGCGTGACCTTGTTGCTGGGTTTGGGGCCGGTGAACCCGGACCTGGACGTGGTGCTGGCCGCCTTGGCCTGCGTGGCGGCCGCTGGCTGTTATGGCTTTGGAGCCATCTTCATGAAGCGTGCCACCCTGGCCCACCACGCGCTGCCCGCCTCGGCGTTGGTGCACCTGACCAGCGCACTGGTACTGGTGCCCGCTGCAGTTGCCACCGCCCCCAGCCAGGCGGTGGGCATGCCCGCGCTGCTGGCTTTGCTGGTGCTGGGCGCGTTCACCTCGGGCTTCACCTACTGGATCAGCATGCGCCTGATGCGCGAGATCCCGGCCAGCGCCTCCACCTCTTCGGCTTTTTTGATTCCCCTTTTCGGTGTGTCTTGGGGGGCCTTGTTTTTGGACGAACCCCTCACGGCCGGTCTGCTGCCTGGCGTGCTGCTCATCTTGATCGCCTCGGCATTGCTCACCGGATTCAACCCCTTTCGAACCTTCCAACGCAGCGAACACTGAGCCAGAGTCCGACACCACTCATATAAGACAAAAGAATATATGCCCAACTAAAAAATCGTTTGTTTTGGCATAAAGCCCCCTTAAAGTCGCCCCCATGGTTGATTTGGCTTATGTCTTTGCAGGTTTTTTCGTGGGCACCATCGTGGGCCTGACGGGGGTGGGCGGCGGGTCCTTGATGACGCCGCTCTTGATTTTTTTCTTTGGCTTCAAGCCCTACATGGCTGTAGGCACCGACTTGCTGTTTGCGGCTTTCACAAAACTGGGCGGCACCATCAGCTTTGCCCGCCAGCGCATCGTGCCCTGGCGTGTGGTGGGCTTGCTCAGTGCGGGCAGCATTCCGGCCTGCTTGGTCACCCTGGGCTTTTTGCATGGGGTGGGACCGGCCTCCCCTGAGATTCAGTCGCTGATGACCAGCACTTTGGGCGTGGCCCTGCTGCTGACAGCGGCAGCCATGCTCTACAAAGCCGTGCGTGGCAAGCAAGTGCCTCGCCACCTGGCCAATGCCGACGAAGCCCATGCCAGCACCCCACGCCACTGGAGCCTGCCGGTGGTGTTCGGCGCCCTGATTGGCACCTTGGTCACCCTCACCTCGGTCGGCGCGGGTGCCATTGGCGTCACCGTTTTGCTCTTGCTTTACCCCATGCTGCCCCTGCCGCGCATCGTGGCGGCCGACATCGCTTATGCCGTGCCGCTGACGCTGGTGGCGGGCTTGGGCCATGCCTCATTGGGGTCTGTCGACTGGCCTTTGCTGGCCAAGCTGCTGGCGGGCTCACTCCCTGGCATCTGGCTGGGCTCGCGCCTGACCCACCACACGCCGGATCGCGTGATCCGTTCATTGCTTTCCGTCTTGCTGGCCTGGGCTGGCACCAAACTCGTTTTGATCTGAAGAAGAACCCTCATGTACCAATACACCGAATTTGACAAACAGTTCGTGCGCGCCCGCGCTGCTCAACACCGTGACCAACTCGAGCGCTATCAGGCCGGGCAACTCAGCGGCGATGAATTCAAGCCCCTGCGCCTGCAAAACGGCTGGTATGTGCAGCGCTACGCGCCCATGCTGCGCGTGGCCGTGCCGTACGGCGAAATCTCGGCACCCCAGCTCAAAGTGCTGGCCCAAATCGCCCGCGAGTACGACACGCCCGACGCCGCCCTGCTGGCCGAAGCCCAGGCCACGCAAGACAAAATTGACTGGCCTTCATCCAAAGTTTCGCCCAAGCTGACCACCAACTACGGCCACTTCACCACCCGCCAGAACGTGCAGTTCAACTGGATTCCCCTGTCCAAATCGGCCGACGTGATGGACCTTTTGGCCAGCGTGAACATGCACGGCATCCAGACCAGCGGCAACTGCATCCGCAACACCACCACCGACGAGCTGGCCGGTGTGGCCGTGGACGAAGTGGTGGATCCCCGGCCTTATGCCGAGCTGATCCGCCAGTGGAGCACGCTGCACCCCGAGTTCGCCTTTTTGCCCCGCAAATTCAAGATCGCCATCACGGGCGCTCTTGAAGACCGCGCCGCCATTGGCTGGCACGACGTGGGCCTGCAAATGGTGAAGAACGCGGCGGGCGAAGTGGGCTTCAAAGTGCTGGTGGGTGGCGGCATGGGTCGCACGCCTGTGGTGGGCACGCAGATCCGCGAGTTCCTGCCCTGGAACCAGATCATGAATTACCTCGAAGCCGTGATCCGCGTGTACAACCGCTGGGGTCGCCGCGACAACCTGTACAAGGCGCGCATCAAGATTTTGGTCAAGGCCGAAGGCCAGCGCTACTTTGACGAAGTCGAAGCCGAGTACCAGGACATTCTGGTCAAGGACGGCGGGCTGCACACCATCCCGCAAGCCGAATTCGACCGCGTGGCCGCCTGCTTTGCGGCACCGGCGCTTAACCTGCCATCAGATCAGGGTGAGTGGGCCGAAGAGTTTGTTGCTAAAGCCGAAGCCGATGTCAGCATCGAAGCCGCCAAAACGCCCGCTTTTTCACGCTGGTTGGCGCAAAACGTCAAGCCGCATCAAAACCCGGCCCTGCGCGCCGTGAGTTTGTCCTTCAAGCGCGTGGGCCAGGCGCCGGGCGACGCCACCGCCGACCAGCTCGATGCCGCTGCTGCACTGGTGGCCAAATACTCCGCTGGCGAAGCCCGCGTGACCCACACCCAAAACCTGGTGCTGCCCTGGGTGCGCCTGGACCAGCTGCACGCCCTGTGGCTCGAAGCCAAAGCGCTGGGCCTGGCCCAGCCCAACATTGGCCTCTTGACCGACATGATCGCCTGCCCCGGCGGCGACTATTGCGCCCTGGCCAATGCCCGTTCCCTGCCTTTGGCGGCCGCCATCACCGAGCGCTACCAGGACCTGGACGAGCTGAACGACCTGGGCCACATCGACTTTCACATCAGCGGCTGCATCAATTCCTGCGGTCATCACCACTCGGGCCACATCGGCATTCTGGGCGTGGACAAAGACGGCAAGGAGTGGTACCAGGTCACGGTGGGCGGCTCAGACGGCAAAGACCTGTCAGGCCCCACCACCCCCGGCAAAGTGGTCGGTCCTTCGTTCTCATCGTTCGAAGTGCCCGACGTGATCGAAGCGATTTTGGACACCTACAAGGCCCTGCGCATCAGCCAAGGCCACAAGGCCGAAGCCTTCATCGACACCTTGCGCCGCGTCGGCCAAGAGCCGTTCAAAGCCGCCGCCAACGCCGCTCGTCACCCCGCCGAGGAAGCCACCGTCTGAAACCCCTTGTAGGAGCCCACCCCATGGGCGATGGCCTGCCAAGCCGTAACACAAAAAATCGCCCACAGGGTGGGCTCCTACAAAATAAAAACGACCATGAAAATCATTTCTGCCCAAGAACACAAAGCTGTTGCATCGCCTGCGATCATCACCCTGGCCAACGACGCCGATCCCCGCACACTCGACCTGAAAGGTGTGACGCGCATCGATCTGCAGTTCCCCAAATTCACCGACGGCCGCGCCTACAGCCAGGCCTTTTTGCTGCGCCGCCGTTTGGGCTTTGCGGGCGAATTGCGAGCCACCGGCGATGTGCTGATCGACCAGCTGGTGCAGATGCAGCGCACCGGTTTTGACGTGGCCGTGCTGCGCGAGGGCGTGGACGCCTCGGCAGCGCAACGCCAATTTAAAAGGTTTGCCGGGTTCTACCAAGGCTCGGCGGTCGAAACGAAACCCCAATTTGCGAAAGCCGCCTGAGGTCATCGGCCACAGGACTTTCAACAAAACCAACCCGCCGACGCACATCCCTGCAGGAGCCCACCCCGTGGGCGATGTCCCCTGCGAAGGACCACCCACCATCGCCCACGGGGTGGGCTCCTACAAAAGACACACCATGACTTCCAGCCTGAATTCTTCCCGCAATGTCCCAGCCAAAGCCACCGAGCAAAACGCCAAGGCCAGCCCTAATTTTGCAGCCAAGCTGGCCGAAACGCAGGCGCTGCTGCAACGCGCTGCCGCCGAATTTGCGCCCGTGACCCAAGCCTCCAGCCTGGGTGCAGAAGACGTGGTGATCACGCACCTCATCAACAGTCTGCAGCTGGGCATCCCGGTGTTTGTGCTCGAAACCGGCGCGCTGCATACCGAGACCCTGGCGCTGCTGGAGCGCACCCAGGCGCATTCGCGCGCACCCATCAAGGTGTTCCGCCCGGTGCCCGAATCGGTCATCCAGTTCGTGCGTGAAAAAGGTCAGGACGCGATGTACCAGAGCATGGACTTGCGCAAGGCCTGCTGCGGCATCCGCAAAATGGAGCCGCTGGCCCGCGCCTTGACGGGCCAACGCGCCTGGATCACGGGTCTGCGTCAGGAGCAATCCAATGCCCGCGCCGAAGTGCCCCTGCTCGACACCAGCGAAGAAGCCTCCAAAAACCTGGCCAAGTTCAACCCGCTGGCCAGGTGGACCTGGGGCGACGTGTGGCACTACATCGCCACGAACCAGGTGGACTACAACCCCTTGCACGACCAGTTTTTCCCGAGCATCGGCTGCGCCCCCTGCACCCGCGCCATCAGCCTGGGCGAAGAGTTCCGCGCCGGGCGCTGGTGGTGGGAGGACGAAGCGGCCAAGGAATGTGGCCTGCACGTCAAAAAGTGAGTCCCCGTAGGTCAGCGGCTTCAGCCCCGACATGCATGGACCCCGTAGGTCGGCAGCTTGAGCTGCGACATGCAACCTTTGATACCAGACAACGTCGGGGCTAAAGCCACCGGCCTACAAAGACCTCTACGAAAAGCCAAACATGACCGCCATCACCCCAACCGAACTGCACAACCTGAGCAATGCTCACCTCGACGCGTTGGAAGAAGAAACCATCTTCATCCTGCGCGAAGTCGCCGCCGCTTTCGAGCGCCCCACCCTGCTGTTTTCGGGCGGCAAGGACTCGCTGGTCATGCTCAAGTGCGCCGAAAAAGCTTTTGGCGCGGGGCGCATTCCGTATCCCCTGCTCATGATCGACACCGGCCATAACTTCACTGAAGTGACCGACTTCCGCGATTCACGGGCTAAAGAACTGGGTGCCGAGCTGATCGTGCGCAGCGTCGAAGACTCCATGAAAAAAGGCACCGTGCGCCTGGCCCACCCGGGCGAGAGCCGCAACGTGCACCAGTCGGTCACACTGCTCGAAGCGATTGAAGAGTTTCGCTTTGACGCGCTGATTGGCGGTGCCCGCCGCGACGAAGAAAAAGCCCGCGCCAAGGAGCGCATCTTTTCCCACCGCGACAGCTTTGGCCAGTGGCAGCCCAAGGCCCAGCGCCCCGAGCTGTGGACGCTGTTCAACCACAAACTGCAACCGGGTGAGCACTTTCGCGTGTTCCCGATCAGCAACTGGACCGAGCTGGATGTGTGGCAATACATCGCCCGCGAACGCATTGCGCTGCCGTCGATCTACTACACCCACAAACGTGAAGTGGTGGACCGCCGGGGTCTCTTGGTGCCGGTGACCGCGCTGACACCGCCCAAAGACGGCGAAGAAGTGGTGGTGCGCGACGTGCGTTTTCGCACCGTGGGGGACATCACCTGCACCTGCCCGGTGGAAAGCACGGCCTCTACACCTGAGCAGATCGTGATCGAGACGCTGGCCGCCGATGTGAGCGAGCGCGGGGCCACGCGCATGGACGACAAGACGTCCGAGGCTTCCATGGAAAAACGCAAGAAAGACGGGTACTTTTAATGAACGCACTGAAATTCATCACCTGCGGCTCGGTCGACGATGGCAAGAGCACGCTGATTGGCCGCCTGCTGGTGGACACCAAGGCCGTGCTGCAAGACCACCTGGCGGGCGTGCAGCGCTCGGGTGAAACCGATCTGGCCCTGCTGACCGACGGCCTGAGCGCCGAGCGTGAGCAAGGCATCACCATCGACGTGGCCTACCGCTACTTCAACACCGAATCGCGCAAGTTCATCATTGGCGACGCGCCTGGTCACGAGCAGTACACCCGCAACATGGTCACGGCCGCATCGAGTGCCGACGCTGCCGTGGTGCTGGTCGACGCCATCAAGCTCGACTGGGCCAACCCCAACTTGCAACTGCTGCCGCAAACACGCCGCCACTCGCTGCTGGTGAACCTGCTGCGCGTGCCTTCTATTGTGTTCGCCATCAACAAGCTTGACGCCGTGGCCGATGCCACCGTGGCCTACAAAAACATCGCGGGCGCTTTGGAAAAATTTGCCAAAGAAGCCGGGATCAAGGTCGCCGCCATGGTGCCCGTGTCGGCCCTCAAAGGCTGGAACGTGGTGACCACCGAGAACAATGACCAAGCCGACTGGTGCGGCTACAGCGGCCCCAGCCTGCTCAGCATCCTCGAAGACCTGCCGGTCACGCCCGCTGAGACCGATGTGGCCTTCAGCTTCCCGGTGCAGTGGGTCGAAAAGTTCCATGACTCCGGCGTCACCACCCAGGGCCGCCGCGTGTTCTGGGGCCGCGTGGCCACCGGCAGCGTCGAGCCAGGCCAGACCGTCAAAGTCTTCCCGAGCGGCCAAACCGCCGTGGTCTCGCAAGTGCTGTCGGCCACTCGCCAGCCGCAAGGCAAGGCCGCCGGCCACAGCGCAGGCATCGTGCTCGACCGAGAAGTGGATGTGTCGCGTGGCGACTGGCTTTTGGCGGAACACGGCAGCTCCGAAGGCCAGCGCCAGCTGAGCACCACCATCGCCTGGATGGACGACGAGCCTTTGGTGGCCGGTCGCCTGTATTGGGCGCTGCATGGCCACCGCTGGGTCAAGGTGAAAGTGCAGCGTGTGGTTCACCGCCTGAACGTGAACACTCTGGCCGAGGAAAATGCCACCGAGCTGCCCCCCAACGCCATCGGCCATGTCACGCTGGCCCTGCAAGAGCCGCTGGCTACTCTGCCCTTTGCCCAGTCGCGCATTTTGGGCGCACTGGTGCTGGTGGACACCGCCAGTCACAAGACCTCGGGGGCGGTGCTGGTGAACTGAAAGCCCCCCAGTCTGGTGCCCAAAGCCCTGTTGACCTAATAGACACAGCCAGCCTTGGGCCCGGTCGACCCTGAAACCCCCTTAAAATGTTGGCTCTGCGCGGTTTGGCTGCGCAAAACTCTTTCACTCCAAGTCCATCATGACCCACGTTGTTTCCGAATCCTGTATCCAGTGCAAATACACCGACTGTGTAGACGTTTGCCCCGTGGATTGCTTTCGCGAAGGCCCCAACTTCCTGACCATCGACCCCGATGAGTGCATCGACTGCGCTGTGTGCATCCCTGAATGCCCCGTGAATGCCATCTTTGCCGAGGAAGACCTGCCCGCCGACCAGCAGCACATGACGAAGCTCAACGCCGAGTTGGCCGTCTTGCCCGGCTGGAAGAGCATCACCAAGCGCAAAATCCCCATGCCCAACGCCGACGACTGGAAAGACAAGACCGGCAAGCTGGCCGAGCTGATCCGCTGATCCTTGCGAATGGCCGAATGTTTCGGCCTTTTTTCTCGCCAGCCACCCCTCATGACCACCCCCATCGACACCGACGCGCTGGTCATTGGCGCAGGTCCCGTGGGCCTGTTTCAGGTCTTTCAGCTGGGCCTGCAAGGTGTGCACTGCCAAATCGTCGACGCCCTGCCCCATGTGGGCGGCCAATGCGCCGAGCTGTACGGCACCAAACCCATCTACGACATCCCGGGCATCCCCTATTGCACCGGACTTGAACTGATCGAGCGCTTGCAGCAACAAATCGCCCCCTTCAAACCCACCCTGCACCTGGGCCAGCAAGTTGACAGCGTCGAGCGCCTGCCCGACCAGCGCCTGCAGGTGATCACCGATGCAGGTCAACGCTTCCTAACCCAGACCCTGTTCATCGCCGCTGGCGTCGGCGCCTTCGTGCCGCGCCGCATGGTGTTGGGCGGCCTGGCGGATTTTGAGGGCACACAAGTTTTTGTGCAGCACCCCTCGCCCGAGCATTGGGCAGGCCAGCATCTGGTGGTGGCAGGCGACGGCGACACTGCCTTGCAAACCTGCCTGAATGCATGTCAAGGCCCGCAAGCCGCTGCCAGCGTCACCTTGCTGCATCGCCGCGATCAGTTCACCGCCGATCCGGGCTTGACCGCTCAAATGCGCCAAGCCTGCACCGAAGGCCGCATGCGCTTTGTGGCCGGTCAGCCCACAGGCCTGCGCACAAAAGCTGGGCGCTTGCAAGCGCTGGAACTCCTCAACCCGCAAGGCGAAACCGAATGGCTGAGCCTGGATGTGCTGCAAACCTGTTTGGGCCTGTCGCCCAAATTAGGCCCCTTGGCGCAATGGGGCTTGGCGATGGAACGCAAGCAACTGGTGGTCAACACCGAAAATTTCAGCACCTCCGAGCCGGGCATTTTTGCCGTAGGTGACATCAACACCTACCCGGGCAAAAAGAAGCTGATTTTGTGCGGTTTTCACGAAGCCACACTGGCCGCCTTCGGTGCCGTGGCCCTGCTGCGCCCCGAAGAAAAGACCCTGCTGCAGTACACGACAACCTCCACGCTGCTGCACCAGCGTCTGGGCATCGCCTAAAATCCATTTCGCACCGCAATTCAGCGGCGCATTCGCTAGGGGTGTTGGTGGCTGCAAAGCCATCGACTGAGAAAGTCCCTTTGAACCTGATTGAGGTAATCCTCGCGCAGGGAAGCTTGTCAAAAGAACGGCGTCCGGTTTCGGACGCATAACGTTCCCAGCCAGCCGACCTGCCATAACGTTGAAGGACAAACGTCATGGCATTTTTTTCGCCCATCTTTTCGTCTCATCCGCGCCGGTCTACCGGCCCCTTTGCTTTTCGCGCCACCCACGTCGCCTGCGCCATCGCTCTTTTGACGGCCACCGGGCTGGGCGCGCAAAACCTGACCGACATCACCATCACCGACACCGCGCCCTCGCAGGTCAGCGGCTTTGCCGATGTACCGCTGCGCCAAGCACCATTCAGCGCCATCACGATCGACCGGCAAACACTGCAAGACATCGGTGCGCAGCGCGTGTCCGACGCCTTGCGCCTGGACGCCAGCGTGGCCGACAGCTACAACTCGCCCGCGTATTGGGACAGCCTTAGCGTGCGCGGCTACACGCTGGACAACCGCTACAACTACCGCCGCGAAGGCTTGCCCATTTCAGCCGAAACCATGATTGGGATGGACAACAAGGACCGCATCGAATTGTTCAAGGGCACCAGCGGCATCCAGGCCGGCACCAGCGCCCCGGGTGGTCTGGTCAACTACGTGGTCAAGCGCCCGCCCTCGGCCCAAAACACCACTGTGCGCGACGTCAGCGCCAGTTTCGGCCCGGCCCACAGCAGCAGCATCGCCCTCGACTTGGGCGGCCGTTTTGGCCAAGACCAGGCGCTGGGCTACCGCTTCAATGCGGCCTACGAAGATCTGAGCCCGTACATCAAAAACACCGAAGGCCACCGCCGACTCTTTGCCTTGGCCATGGACTGGCGTCTCACGCCCGACAGCCGTCTGGAATGGGAAATTGAGCGCAGCGAACGCCAGCAAATGGGCGTCAACGCCTACAGCCTGCTTGGCGACATCCTGCCCGCCCCGGTGGATGGCAAGAGGAACCTGACACGCCAACCTTGGTCGGTGCCCGGCGTGTTTGCAGGCACCACCGGCACCTTGCGCTTCAAGCAAAACTTGGAAGGCGGCTGGTTGTGGAGCACGCAATACGGCGCACAACGCTTGCGCACCGACGACCGCCTGAGCTTTGCCTATGGCTGCAGCGCACAAGAACGCTGGGACCGCTTTTGCAGCGATGGCGGTTTTGACCTGTACGACTACCGCAGCGACCACGAACGCCGCAGCAGCGACGCACTGCAAACCGAACTCAGCGGCGCCATACGGCTGGTCGGTCTGCAACACCAACTGGGTCTGAGCCTGATGCGCAGCCGAATGCTGGACCGCCCCTCGGCGATGCAGGCCTACAACTGGGCGGGCACGGGCAACATCAACGGCAGCTTCGACAGCCCCGAGGCCCAGCCCACACCGGGAGAGCTGAACACCCAACGCAGCGAATACACCACCGAAATCGCCCTGCGCGACCGCATTGAGTTGAGTAATCAAACCGCCCTGTGGCTGGGCTGGCGTCACACGCGCCTGAACCGCGCCAGCGAGCGCACCGATGGCAGCCAAGCCGTGCAGGACGAGCGCAGCTTCAACACACCCTGGCTGGCACTGACGCACCAGATCACGCCCGCGTACCTGGTCTACGGCAGCTACGGCGAAGGCATTGAAACCGATGTCGCGCCCAACCGCAGCCGCTACAACAACGCCGGACAAGCCCTGCCCGCGCTGCGCAGCGAGCAGTTCGAGATCGGCGTCAAAGGCCAAT
>Ga0247843_1006477_pt1 | contig 15281 bp, 16 predicted proteins | sample LaCruzMarch2017__FD_192420 | JGI IMG/M metagenome (GOLD analysis project Ga0247843, IMG submission 192420) | Freshwater microbial communities from meromictic Lake La Cruz, Castile-La Mancha, Spain - LaCruzMarch2017_8m | ecosystem: Environmental > Aquatic > Freshwater > Lake | place: Spain... | reverse complement strand
CAATCCTATTAAAGACACCAACGATTGGTATGGCTTTGACCATAGCGATACCAACACCGAACGTGTTTTTACCCAAATGGTGGGACCCAATGTGCAAAGCAATTTGGAAGTGGGTAGCGAAGGCAATCAAATAGGAGAGACTGCGGATAATGTGCCGACTATTGCCGAAATATTGGGTATTAAAAACGATGTGTTGGGCAGTGGTCTATTATCTTCCACAGCTCGTTCACTTTTCGATAGAATTTAAACAGATGGCAAACAACGTTTTTGGACAGCCCCTAATAGAATGCAGTGTGGAACCTATCACTGGCTTTTATCGTGATGGTTGCTGCAATTCAGATGAAGAAGATGCTGGAGTTCATTCGGTTTGCGTGGTGCTAACAGATGCTTTTTTGGCGTATACCAAGTCGGTGGGTAATGATTTAAGCACACCTCATCCTGAGTACATGTTTCCTGGTTTAAAAGCTGGAGATAAGTGGTGCCTGTGTGCCAGCAGATGGATGCAAGCCTACGCAGCTGGCAAAGCACCAATGGTAGTTTTGGAGGCAACACATGAGCGCACATTAGATTTCATTGACTTGAAAGAATTGGTGAAATATGCGTGGATAAACCCCAAAGTATCACAATGAAGGTGTTTGGATTATTTGATTTGCGCAGTAATGCACCCATTTGGTTGATGGTTTTGACGGTGGTTGTTTCGGCTTGTTCAGAAGAGAGCGATAATCCATTTGACAATCCAGATCTTAATCCTCCTGTAGATACAACGCTAATTCCAGATGCTGACCCGCAGAGTTTTATCGGTCTACATCAGCAAATTCTAAAACCAACGTGCGCTAATTCTGGTTGCCATGATGGCAATTTTGAACCCGATTTTAGAACCATAGAAAGCGCTTACAATTCATTGGTCTATCATCCAATTATTAAGAATAATCCTGCGGGCACCTACGAATATCGCGTAGAACCGGGTAATCTTGCAGCATCTATTCTATGGCTTCGGTTAAATGAAGATATTGATGGGATGTCTGGAATTATGCCCCTAACGGCAGCATATGACCCTGAATCGGATTGGTTTCAGAATAAATCCACGCATTTGGCCAACATAAGTGCATGGATTTCGCAAGGGGCAAAAGACATGTTTGGAAATGCACCCAGTGCGGGAAATCAGCAGCCGGGCATTAAAGGCATTTATGCCGAGGCCGATGGTGTGCCGTGTAATTTTGGAGAACGCATTTATGTGCCACAAGGAACGCAGCAATTGCAGGTATATCTAGCGTTGCTCGATGCCGAAACGCCTGTGCAGCAATTTAGTACAGGAAAAGTCCGCGTTGCTGAAAATCAATTTGAAGACTTCGATACGATTGCCACCACACTCGATTTGCAAGTATTGAGTACAGCTATTTCTAAGCCCGATATCTTTGGCAACATGGCCCAGTTTCAGCATCGGGTTGCGATTGATATGAATATGTGGAACACCAATCAGCCTGTATATATGCGTGTATTTCTAAAAGACCCTATGCAGGCCGACACCACCCAAATTCCGCAAGACGCCAGCCTAATGCATATCAAGCGTTACTTTTCGTGGCAAATGGAGTAGAGGCGAGGTGGGAAAGATGACTTGTCAAGGGCATGAAATTATAGCATTTGACCAGAAATGAAATTACAATGCAATGGATGAATAACGTCCTACAATCAGATTTGGTGTCAATCCAATTAGTGAAATCTACTGAAGTTCACAAACCCTCCGCCAATCGGAAACCGAAGTGATAATCGCAAAAATCGGGACGGGCACTGCGTCTGTTGGATAAGCGGCAATTGCGCACAGTGCCATACCATGCACCCCCTCTAATTACGCGGTTTTCTCCGGTGCGTGGTCCATGGGGTGTATCGCCTACGCGATGAACGTAGTAGGTATCGCTATACCAGTCGTTGCACCATTCCCATACATTGCCACTCATATCGTACAGGCCAAGTTCGTTCGGTTCTTTTTGACCCACAGGGTGACTTTGATTGTTGCCATTTGCCCCAAACCAAGCGACATTTACGGGTTGATGGCTACCGCTATACTCAAAGCCTTGTGTGTTTTGTCCACCTCGAGCAGCATATTCCCATTCGGCTTCGCTTGGCAAGCGAAAGCGCTTACCCGTTAGAGCGTTCAATTTTGAAAGAAAATTCTGTATTTCAATGTAACTCACTTGCTCCACTGGGCATTGCGCGCAATTGCTAAAATGGCTTGGATTGTTGCCCATTACAAGCTGCCACTGCGCTTGAGTTACTTCATATTTGCCAATTCTAAAGCTATCTACTTGCACACTGTGTGCAGGTTTTTCATCATTCTTACAATTGGTTTGTTCGCTGGTGCAGCCCATTGTAAAAACACCCTTGGCAACGGGCACCATCTCTTGCTCGAAGCTAGAAAGTGTGGCAGCACCTTTGGGTTGAGCTTGACTAAAAGCACATCCGAAGCAAAATAGTGAACTCAGCAATAGTGGGGTTAGTCTGAAATGATTCATGGTTGCATTTGTTAGAACATTAATCGTGTGCCAATCGAAATCCTACCCGGTTTCCTTTCAAGTTTGGGGCATCTTCCCCTCGGTCAGAAACACGGCAAAATCGGGCGATGTAATACCATGAACCACCGCGCACCACTCGCGCGTTTCCACTGCCTGGTCCTTTTGGATTTAACGCTGGACTGGTGGCATAATATGATTTACTGTACCAATCGCTGCACCATTCCCACACATTGCCACTCATATCATAGAGGCCCAATTCGTTGGGAGCTAATTGCCCCACAGCATGAGTAGCGCATTTGCTATTGTCGTCAAACCAAGCAACATGGTCAGCCACGCTACTACCGCTGTACGTGTAGTTCAAACTTCGATGGCCACCTCGAGCTGCGTATTCCCATTCTGCTTCGGTGGGTAGGCGATAGGCCTTGCAGGTTTGCTTGTTCAATTTGGTTAAAAACTCCTGGATTTCCTCATAGCTCACTTGCTCTACAGGGCATTGCGGACATTTAAGAAATGCACTAGGATTATTGCCCATAATGGATTGCCATTGGGCTTGCGTTACTTCATACATGCTAATGCCATAACTATCCAACGTTACGGTATGCGCAGGATTTTCGTCAGCATCACATTCTAACTTGTCTCCCGTACACCCCATGGTAAAGGTGCCAGCCTCTACGTGCACCATGTAAGGCAAGCAATACACCAAGTCTGGATGAGGAACTGGCTCAACGAATGAAGTATCGGTACGGATAATCGTTGTAGTATCTTGCTGTGCACTATTTTGCGCAATTCCGATAACGAAAGCGTAAACACAGAGAACTAAGTGTTTTTTGGTCATAATTGAAGGCCTATTGTTCTATTATGGTTTTTTGCCTTTTGCCACTGATGTGCTTCGGTTTTCGCCTTTTAGCACCGTTTTTTCTATCATGAGATGGCTATAAATGCCGGTTGTTATTGTGTAGATTTTCCCGTCATAATTTATTTTTCCTACTTTACTGTTGCCATTGGTAGATTCATGTTCGGTGGCAGCCAATCGAAACCTGCTCGTTTTCATGGCTTGTCCGTTGCGTTCTTCCACCACAAATGGAATTTCCTTGCCATCCCCAGCTTCAAAGCTGATGAGGAATGCTTTGTCATCGCACATTTCGCAAACTCCTGGAGTAAAAGCCGGAATGATGATCTCTTCTACTTCTTTGCCATTTTGAATCTTGATGCGTCCTCTATCCAAAACAACATCTTCACTTGCAAGCTGTCGTAGCAGAATAATATCTTCTGAGTTGTAGAATTGAACTTTGTTTAATGGAATGTTTGCTTTTTCGATGCGTTGCTTGGTTTCTAATGTTAGAAACACGCGACTACTCGTGGTGCATGAAGAAAGTACTGCGGCACAAAAACTTAAGAGAATAAGGTGTTTCATTGGGGGTTGTTAAAATTGGATGAGTGAAGACTTAATTGCGCAAAGTTGAAGGGGTGTACCTTTAAGGAATATGATAGTTGTTGGAAGCAGGCATGAGGAAAGTCAGATTACTGCTTTGGTAAGTTGACTTTGGAGATTTGCCTGTTTTAAGGCATGCTTGCATCTTAATCCCGATAAATCTCGAACTTGCACCACATGCCATCCAAGCTACATAGCATGACAACAGGCTTGTTGTCACGAAATGAAACCATAGGTTAATGTAGAGCAGGGGTTTAACTCCATTGTACCCTACAAAGCCATTAGAAACTACTTTCCAGCATGACTCCATTTTTAAAACGTGTAATTATTCAAACCACCCTAAGGTATAAGAATAGAAAGGAATCTTATTCTGCTTTTGAACTAGCCAAAGGTTACCGCGAACTTAAAATTACTGCAAAGCGCTTTGTAAAAGATTTCGTGCTTATTTCCATCGGCATTGCTTTGGCATCATTTGGTTTCAAAGGGTTTTTGCTCACCAATCATTTTATTGATGGAGGTGCTACGGGCATTTCGCTCTTGATTTCTGCCCTCACGGACATTCCTATCCACCTGCTCATTATTGTTATCAACTTTCCGTTTGTAATTCTAGCCTATTTTGTAATGGGCAAGCAGTTTGCCATAAAAACCGCGTTGGCTATTACTGGTTTGGCCATTGTTTTGGCTACGGTTTCGTTTCCAAATGTGACCAACGACAACCTTTTGGTGGCCGTGTTTGGAGGGTTCTTTCTTGGAGCTGGTATTGGTTTTGCCATTCGTGGTGGGGCAGTGATAGACGGCACCGAAGTGTTGGCCATCTTTCTTAGCCGCAAGCTGGGAGCCACCATTGGCGATATCATTATTGGAATCAATGTGTTGATTTTTGGTGCCGCTGCTTACTTCTTAGGCATAGAAGTGGCGATGTATTCGATGATTACCTACTTGGCAGCATCCAAAACGTTGGATTTCATTGTAGAGGGCATTGAAGAGTATATTGGTGTTACCATAGTTTCGCCTCATTCGGAAGAAATACGCCAAATGATTATTCAGAATATGGGACGTGGTGTAACCATCTACAACGGTAAAAGAGGCTTTGGAAAGCATGGCGAAACCGCAGAGGTAGACATCATTTACACCGTTATTACCCGATTGGAACTGAACAAACTGACCACCGAGATTGAGAAAATATCGCCTACTGCATTTGTGGTGATGAATAGTGTGAAAGACACCAAAGGCGGCATGATAAAGAAACGCCCGTTGCAGCATTAATCAGAAGAATAAATTATAGTCCACAGACCATAGACGATAGGCCAGACGATAGACGATAGGCCATGCAGGGTGGGTTAAGTTCCGTTATTTGGCTTCGTTAATGATTAATGATTGTGGTAACATCAGGAGAAAAGGCAAACACTTTTCATATTGAAGTTCATCATAAAACAAACCCATCCTTGCAAGATTGTTATAGTAAGATTGTAAATTTTTGTAGTAGTGATATTCGCTGCCGATATACCATGCTTTCTCTCCAAGCATTGAACTTAAAAACCATTTTTCAAGCAAGCGTCCCGTTCTGCCATTGCCATCATTGAACGGGTGAATTTTTACAAACACTACATGCAGCAATGCAGCGTAATAAAAAACTTCTTCGGTTTTCAATGTTGTTTTTAATAGTGCATCTAATTCATCCCAAAGTTTTTCAAACTCATTTTTTACAATGGCTGCATTGGCTGCTTCGTATTGTATACGTTGCGTTTGTTGTTCCATAATGAGCATGTTGCCTGTTCTAACAACTCCCCGTTGCGATTCAGGCAACAAATGTTTAGTTGCAATGCTGTGTGATTTCAAAAAGTTTTGAAGTGTAAGCTTATTGTCTCTTGCGAACTCATACGCTTCATACAAATCATTGGGCTTCTCGGTAAGGTTGGGAAGGTATTCTATATTTAGTATTTTGTGTTTTACATAACTATCCACTTCCAATTCTTCTCCTTCTATTTTTGATGATGACATCACCGAAACAGCCGTAAAAAATCTCAAATTTTCTACTGTCCATTCCCGTTCCTTTATTTGATTAAAAGCATCTTCAAGTTTTATATCCAATAAGGATAAATAAGTTTTATAAAACTCGTTTGTAAGTAATTTCCCCATTGCTTAAAATCGTGTTATGTCTCTTGGTATTTTTTTGAAAATGATGTGATGCTTCGTCATGAAAGCCTTTGAGAGCAAACAGTTGTTGGCATATAGTATATGCTGCTAGGGCATCATCTCTACAACTATACGGACAAATATACTGTAGATAAGAGCGCGCAGATGGGCTGGTACATTATAGTCCACAGACCACAGACCTTAGACGATAAGCCATGCAAGGGTGCTACAAGCAAACTACGCGCAGCGAGCATGCATCAGTCCACTAGCTTCAACACCACATTGCCTACCTTCTTTCCAGACGCTACGTAGGTGTAGGCTTCTACTATTTGATTGAGGGTGTAGTAGCGGTCTATAACGGGGGTGAATTCACCGTTTTGCACACGCGCTTTTAGAAACTCTAGCTGCTCTTTGGAAATGATGGGCATGGGAAACAACAACCGCTTGCCGCCAAACAATGGTGTGATAAGTGCCAATAGCACATTCTCGCCATTCTTGCCCAATTCGGTCGAAATATAGATTCCTTTCGGAGTGAGCAACGGCTTGCATTGCCCAAAAGAGCTTTTGCCTACGGCATCAAAGATGAAATCGAACCGTTGGTTGGTGGTGGTGAAATCTTGGGTTTGATAATCTATCACCACATCGGCACCAAGCGATTTTACTAAGGCCACATTGGCCGTAGGGCACACAGCCGTAACATGCGCTCCTGCATGCTTTAGCAATTGCACAGCAGCCGAACCAATGGCACCCGTTGCACCATATACCATGGTGTGTTGCCCAGGTTTCACCTTGGCTGCACGTATGTCTACTAGGGCATAATGTGCCCCTTCGGTAATGGCAGCTGCCACATCCATTGCAATGCCTTCGGGAATGGTGGTTAGTGCATCGGTTTCGGCAAGGGTGAGGTATTCTCCATGTCCGCCACAGGTTTTGTCGTTGAACCCAAATACGCGCTGTCCTACGGTGAATGCAGTAACGCTTTGCCCAACGGCTTCGATAACGCCTGCAAACTCACAGCCGAGTATTTGATGCTTTGGACGAAAGATTCCTGTCCAAAAGCGCGAGATGAAGTATTCAGCACTCCGAAACCCCGAATCTGTGCGGTTTACTGTAGATGCATGCACCTTCACCAGCACTTCATTGGCCTTTGGGGTAGGCTTAGGCACTTCTTTTATTACTGCCACTTGGGGCGGGCCATAGGTGGTATATACGCTTGCTTTCATGTATGGTGTGAAGATAGAGGTTAGACCATAGAACATAGACGATAGTCCATGCAGGGTGGGGGTGAACACTTAAACCAGCCAGAGAAATGCTTTATCACCAACTACGCGCAACTGTTTTATCTGCCTACTTGTGGTATTCATCATCGTCACCTTTTTCATATCCTTCATAATAATAGGACTGTTCTATGCCCTTAAAAATAAGTTCTCGATTGTCTATATCGTCTGTTAAATTAGCAGCAAGCAAGGTTCTTAATTCCAAATCGTTGATAGGGCTTCTTTCCATGGCTTGCAGGTAAAGTTCTTTGCTTACAAACTGCCAGTTTACCAATTTTTGCAGGCGGTGTTTCAATAGCATATCAAGCCATATTCGCATTGTTCTTCCGTTACCTTCCATAAAAGGGTGGGCAATGTTCATTTCTACGTATTTGGCTAGTATTTCTTCAAAGGTGCTTTCGGGCATCAATTCTACTTTTGCCAGAATCTCATTTAAATACAAAGCCGTTGCAAAACGGAAACCGCCTTTTGAAATGTTGTGGGTTCGTATTTTACCTGCAAAGTCAAACAGGCCATCAAATAGATAGGCGTGTATTTGCTGCAACCCTTTGGTTGTACCAATTTCTACGTTGTCAATATCACCCGACTCAAACAGTCGATAGGCATTTTCTAAGCTTTGTCGGTCGATGTTTTTCATATCTCAAAAGTAGGCTTTTCTCCATTTTAGGCATGATGAAAAGGGTATGAAAAACCGAGGATTTGTCGTGCAACTTCGCTTGTTTCCGAATTTCTATTCGTTGAAATTCCGGATGGATAAACCATAGACGATAGACCATAGTCCAAGCAGGATGGGGTATCTAGTCTTGTTTGATGATTTTAAGAACACGGTTGTCAGTCGCTAAAAAATATAGACCAGCAGGCAGATTGCTCAGGTCTAGTGTTGTTGCGGTTGCGTGGCTGGACTTGCGCAGCACAACCTCACCCCATTGGTTTACAATGGTGTAAGCGCTGGTTGTTTCTAGGGGCGATTTTTCAATAGTAATGATGGCGTTGGTAGGATTGGGATATACGGAGAAGTGCATTGCTCCGTCTATCATTTCTACTCCAGTTTCGGTGCAAGCACCATTCAGCAAGGAATCGTAAACGCCAATGTTCCAATGGCTCAAGTTATCGTACACCACGAGTTTGGCCGCTGCTCGGATAATTGCAGCATCGGCTGGAGTGATGGTGCTGTTAAAGGTTACTAACGATGGGTCTTTCCTGAAGAGGCTAGCATAAAAACCACATGCGGTAGCATAGGTCCCGGCAACAGAAGGATGGCTTCCATCACTTGCAAACAATTCGATGGAAGGGTAATTAAGTCGAAGATGTCTCCAGATGGCACCAACAGGCGTAGCCTCAGCATTCAGGTTATTGGCTGCCTGCATATAGTTTGATTCTATGATAGAATCCATGGCATAGTAGGAGGGGTAGAAACCTGCCATTGCATCTGCTCTGCCCCACGTGATGTAAAACATGGTTTGGGCGCATGGATTGTTCCATTTGATAATGGAGTCAAGTTGATAGGCGGCAGAAAAGTAGGCCGTGGTGGTATATGCCAAACTTTGATCTTGCAACACCACATGGTTCCAATTGCCATTTGAAACAAGACCTTGAAATGTTGGGTCGTTTATGCGGTCCACAAGAAATGATCCCCCTGGGGTGTGACTTTCGAACTGCAGCACATCGCCCACCGAAAAGGCAACATCGGCAATCATTTGGGGGAGGTTATTTGCAGATGTGTAACTATTGCCAATGAACAACACACGCTCTGTATGTTGTGCAACTGCACTGCTTAGCTGTATAAGAAGACAGCATATTAAACGCAATACGTGGTTGTGCATGTGAGCGGTTTAAACTACCCTAAAGGTAGGATAATTGGCAGGATAGCCCAAGGTTTAAACCGTGGGCTATCCATGGCATTCGAACCATTCACAATGGTTTTAACCATTTCCTTACTGTTTTCGGATGGGAGTTGCGCCACAGATCCGATGTTAGCGGTTCATTGTGTCTTGGTATTTAGTGATTAGTTTGTTCCACCCTGAAAGTTTGCCCATAGCAATTACTATAAAGTAGATAACACTATTGGCAAGTGCAGGATGAGGATGGGAAAATTGTTTCATTTTCAACCTATCCATTACATACATGGCTTTCATCATAGTGGTCATGCTAATCGGTTTGGTTGGCTCTACGATGGCAAGTATTTGGAACAGGCGGTGGGTATCGGCACAAGGGTGAAAACTTATTTCCAACTCGGCAGTTTCATTGCCTGCGTTGGCCTGTGTATGAGGGATTAGTTTCGGCACATATAAATCTTCCCCAGCTTTTTTCATGATGGTTTTACCATTCATTGTAAATTTCATTTCTCCCTTTACAACCTTAAAATGTTCATCGCAATGATGATGCATATGGGGTGGAACAGTTCCTCCTTTTTCTAAGCTGAACTTCAATACAAAAGAATTCTCATCAAATGATTGCGGGTGAAACGTTTCTTTTCCAAATTTGAAAGGTCTGAAGATGTTTGGCGTCATAAGTCAATTCGTTTTTGAGGTTGATTTTCTATGTTTCCAATGCTAATTGTTGTGTGGTTCTACTTACCGCTAACGTCAGTCTGTGAATAAACCACCCGCTAATTCGTTGTAAATATATCAAAACAGCAAAAGAAGTAGCGTATAATGCGCTGGTTGTAGGACTAACGCTACATGTTAGCATTGCACAGAAGGTGTGGGCGGGGGTTATAATTTATGGTAGCGAAGACCCTTCGACAAGCTCTGGACGGGCTGCTACCGAATAACAGGCACTAGGAAAAGACCCTAGCGCCATCATTGCACAGCTTAGCGCAGGCGGGGTTATTCAGGAACAATTCCTGCTGAGGTTCCTGAAAGTGATTGACTATACCAATTAGGGTTGCCATTGCTTGCACGTGTAAAGCCATAAGAATTTGACGATGTATAAACAACGATTAGGTTACCACTTGCCGACCCGCCCATTGGCGTTCCTGAAAGTGATTGGCTATACCAACTAGGATTGCCATTGCTTGCCGTCATAAACCCATATGCATTAGAAGAGGTATACACCACAATGCAATCTTTGCCGTTAACAGTAGTTCCGATAGGTGTTCCTGAAAGCGATTGGCTATACCAACTAGGATTGCCGTTGCTTGCACGCGTAAAACCATATGAATTCGAAGATGTATACACTACAATTGTGTTACCACTGGCAGCAATACCAGCCGGAGTACCTGAAAGCGATTGACTATACCAACTGGGGTTGCCGTTGCTTGCCAGTGTAAAGCCATACGCATTAGAACTTGTGTAAACAACAATAGAACTGTCCGTAGAAATTGCACCAATAGGTGTTCCTGAAAGTGACTGACTATACCAATTAGGATTGCCATTGCTTGCAAGTGTAAACCCATAAGCATTCGAACTTGTGTAAACAACAAGCATTATCCCATTTTTTGTACTTGATAGATTTGATAAGCCAGAAATATTGCTTGCGTTGGTGTTTTCCGAATACAAGGAATATGGAACGCTCATTAACTGATTCGTTCCTACTGTGGTATAGCTAGTGCCTCCATTAGGGTCAAGTTCTACTTTCAGAAACTTTGAGTTAATCGACCAGTTAATTGTAGAAAAACTTCCGGTCGTTGGATTGCCTTGCCCTATATTCAGATTAAAAAGTCCCTGAGCGTTTGTTGCCTTTGTGTGGGTTTCAGAATAAACAACTGTCCCGCTGATAGAGTTGTCAAGAATGCTGATTTTCACACCAACATTGCCATTTGCAACAGGAATGCCACCCGAGTTAAAGGCGATTGCCTGATAGCTAATTCCTTGTGGAACCTGTGCTAGTGCAGTTGAAATGATAAGTGTAGATGCAAGCAATAAGGAGATAAAGTATTTCATGTTTTATTGTTTTATTATTTTGAATGAACTGATTTTAGTGTTGTCTGTAAGAATGGTGTAAATGCCGTTTGAAAGATGTGTTAGGTCAATTGATGTGGTTGGAGTGTTTTGACGTACTACCAATCGGCCCGTGTTGTCATAAATAAAAACTTGCTGAAATGAATTCATATCTGAAGTTTGGAAGTAAATAGAATTAGTGGTTGGATTTGGAAAAACTCTCAAATCGTTTGACATGATGTTTTCATTAAGTCCTGTTACAAAAAACTCTATTCGTGATAATGCTCCAATTAGGCCAGAGTTAGCATCGTTTGGATTTGTTGTAGGATTCACGAAAATCTCACCAACGGAGTAAATCAAATTAGTGTTAGAAACTGCCCCTGTGTTTACAGAACTAATAACACTTTGTCCAAACGAAAATGTCGTTAGAGAAAGTAGAAGGGGTAAGATTAAATTTTTCATGGCGCAATTGGTTGAGTTAAGCGTGAATTGTCAAATAAGCTGACGCACAACGTCAGTCTGTGAAAAAACCACCAGTTAATTCGTTGTAAATATACCCAAAGCAGCAAAAGAAGTAGCTTATAATGCGCTGGTTTTAAGGGGTGACCTTATGTGCCAGCTTAGCACGGCCTAGCTCGGACGGAAAAATCCAACGGAACTTATTGTTATTGTATATTGCAATGAACTCCCTTTGATTGGTTCAGAACGCATTGGGAAGAATTACATCAGCGGGGGTCTGTAGACTATTGTGTATTCTTGCGCATGGGTTTCTTGTTCCAATCAGTGTGCTGTGCAGTTGCGATGGTTGTGCTATGGTTGGGTAGCGCGCATGCCCAGCAATCGGCTACAACGGTAGAGGCTTATCTAAAAAAGGAAGCCAGCTTTGAAATCTTGTCGCAAACCGCGCCAAACGAGGCCCTTGTGGTGGCCGAGGAACTTATAGCTATGGCCAAGAAGCTAGGTGTAGACACACTGCTTTTAGAGGCGTACCAGAATAGAGCAGTTACCCTGAGTGCGTTGGGTATATTTGATGCTGCTCACACCGACTTGCTCGAGGGGTATCGGCTGGCTACCCGCATCCGTCATGCAAATTATCGGGTGCGGTTTGCACAGTTGGTGGCTCAGGGGTTTCAGAGCATGGGCGATTTTGACAAAAGCACCGAATACCTGCTGGCGGCCAAGAAAGTGAACAAGTCTACTGGCCAAGGCGATACGCTTCAAATAGAAATGGAATTGGGGTTTAACCTAGCTGCCCAGGGCCAGATAGAAGAGGGCTTGCGCATTTTGCACCATTGTTTGGATGTTGCTATTGCCACCGCAGAGCGCGAAGCGGCATATCGAGCGTTGGACAATTTGGGCAACGTTTATTTTGAAAGTGGCGAACCTGCCAAGGCGCTTACCTATCTGCTGCGCGAAAACGAATTTCCTGAGCAGATTGCGAGCAATTACCATCGCGCAGTGTACTTTGAGCATCTTGCCGAAGTGTATGTAGAGCTAAAAGACTGGCCCAATGCCCACCATGTGCTCGACTCTGCATGTCATTATGCGCAGCTTATTGCTTCAAACGATTGGCTCTTTGAGTGCCACAAACTGCGCACCGAGGTAGAAGCCGCCAAAGGCAACTATCAAGCGGCATTGGCCCACCACAAACGCTATTTGGAATTGAAAGATTCGGTGTATCAAGAGAGCTACGCCAACACCTTTGCCGCCATGACTACCCTACACGAGGTAGAAGCCAAAGAATCGGCCATTACCTCGCTGCAGATGGAAAAGAGCCTGCAAGAAGAGCGGCTACGCAAAGTGGCGTTGCAGCGCAATGGGCTTATTGCTTTAGCGGTGCTTGTGGTGGTCATTGCTTATTTGCTTTTTAGAGCCGTGCAACAGCGCAGAGAATCGCGTATGAAAGCCCAGTTTTCGGGCGATTTGATACAGGAACAAGAGAACGAGCGGCAGCGCATTTCGCGCGAACTGCACGACAACATTGGCCAGTATCTGCTGTTTATTCGCAATAAAGTGGCGCACAATACTACAGAGAACTCCAACCATGCATTGCTCGAAACGGTTGACGCTGCCCTCACCGAAGTGCGTGCCATATCAAAAGAACTTTATCCCAACCAATTGGAGCGCTATGGCTTGGAGGCATCTATCCAGCTGTTGTTTGACAATTTGCGCCAAGGGTCTGAGCTATTTGCAACGTGCGAACTTGCCGAGGTAGAAGCGCACCTAAGCAAAGAGCAGCAGCTAGGGGTATTTCGCATTGTGCAAGAGAGTTTGAACAATACAATGAAATATGGCGAAGCCACCGCCTTTAGAGTAGAAGGCCAAGTTGTAAACAAACGGGTAGAGTTTGTGGTGCAAGACAATGGTAAAGGCGCCCACCAAACAGTGGTTGCAACCAACAAGCATCGCAGTTTTGGCCTCTTAAATATAGAAGAACGCATTCGATTGCTTGGGGGCCGACACCACTTTGTAACCGCCCCTGGCAAAGGTTTTAAACTCACCTTTACCTTACCACTATGAGCGCACGGATATTAATTGCAGACGACCATCCCATATTTCGCAATGGGGTGCGCGACATTCTTTCTAAAGTTGCGGGATTTACATTGGTGGCCGAAGCTAAAGATGGCATGGAAGCCTATAGAACCATCCTTTCTTCTCGACCCGATGTGGCTATTCTTGACCTCGAAATGCCGCAACTTAGTGGACTTGATGTCTGTGCCAAGGTGCTATCTGAAAAATCTGACACACGGTTTATTATCCTCACCATGCACCGAGAGCAGCACTATTTTCTAGAAGCAATGAAATGTGGTGTTAAGGGGTATTTGCTCAAAGACCACACAGAAAGTGACCTTATTGACTGCGTGAAAGCGGTACTAATGGGCGAGACATTTATCAGTCAGCAGCTTGTCGATTTAAAACTGACGTCTTATGCTAGCAATGAGCGCGACCCGAAATTGGTGGCACTGATAACCGGATTGAGTGCTACAGAAAAGGTGATACTGCGCCTTGTTTCTGACGGAAAGACATCGGCAGAAATTGCCACACTATTGTTTTCAAGTCCACATACGGTAGAAAACCACCGTGCCAACATGTGCCGAAAACTGGACATCAATGGCAAAAATGCCCTGCTAAAGTTTGCCTTAGAGCATCGAGCGTTTATCTAAGCAAGTAAAAAAAGGTATTGGCACGCGGGGTTGCGATTAGTGGTTAACCACTATTGCCCCGCGCTGTCGCATGGTAGAGTTTTGCCAACCTAACTTCTTTAAACACTACCATCATGAAAAAAATACTACTTCTAATAAGCGCGGTTGCCATAACTATCAACGCTACCGCACAGATAACTTTAACAGCCGACAACTACCCCGTTTGGGGCTCTTGGAATCTGACGCAGGCGTTGAGCCCAGTGTCGCTTAACCCAGCAAACAATGGTACTTACGACCTAACTACAACTACCGCTGCCTTGGTATCACCATTGGAGTACCAACCAGAAACAATCCCCTACTTTACTGATGCGGGCATTGATGTGTTTTACGCTTCGGTGCAGCCATTGACAAGTGGGGTGGGCTATGCGCGCTACAGTGAATATGACCACAACACTTTGGGATTGTTTGAAGCCGGGCACGATATCTATGCCCAAGGATATAGCTTAGAGGGTTTCACAGGCAGCAATTTAGATTCGCTTGTTATACCCGAACAGCGCCAGTTGTATGCCAATCCGCGGCCTTTTATCAAATTTCCAGCCACTACTGGCGACAATTGGGCGTTTGAAATGCGTGTTGCGGTCGACTTCAATCTTACCGTAGCTGGTGCAGGTCTAAACAACGTGGCTGGGCAACATGTGTTTACTGTGGTAGGTGCAGATAGCATTGTGGGTTGGGGCCAAATGCGTGTTCCAGGGTTTACAGGCATAAGTGATTATTTTAACGTTTTGATAAAAAAGAATACCCAATACACTATCGACAGCATGTTTCTAGGTGGCCAACCTGCCGCAGCGCCTATAATGTCTGCCTTCAATATGACCCAAGGCCAAATAACCGGTGAGCGC
>Ga0247843_1006475_pt1 | contig 15281 bp, 16 predicted proteins | sample LaCruzMarch2017__FD_192420 | JGI IMG/M metagenome (GOLD analysis project Ga0247843, IMG submission 192420) | Freshwater microbial communities from meromictic Lake La Cruz, Castile-La Mancha, Spain - LaCruzMarch2017_8m | ecosystem: Environmental > Aquatic > Freshwater > Lake | place: Spain... | reverse complement strand
AGTTTGTCTAACTTTGATAATAGACTAATTACAAGGTTTTTGAGTTCAAGTATGTCATTGCTTAATTCCATATCACTAAACTAATCATTTTCTGTGCCAAATGTTTAACCAACTAATCAACTACAGTAAAAGAATATTTTAGGCTTTAATAGTTCAGGTAAATCAATAGAGGAGTCTTCGAGGAAGACTTTTTTTATACATTTGTACAGCCTAACGTTGAGTACGCATCAGGCAATAAAGTAAATGTAGTAACCATAATTCAACTCAATGAAACCCACCCTCTTAATTCTTGCTGCCGGCATGGGCAGTCGCTACGGCGGAATCAAACAACTCGACCAATTTGGGCCCAACGGCGAAACCATCATTGATTATTCACTTTACGATGCCATTCGGGCTGGTTTTGGCAAAGTCGTATTCATCATTCGGGAAGAACTTCGCAATGATTTTGAAGAAGTGTTCGGCCCCAAACTGAAAGGTAAAATTGACTACGATTACGCTATTCAGGGCTTTCAGAGCTACGTGCCCGAAGAACTCGGCCAAGTAGAGCGTGCCAAGCCCTGGGGAACGGGACACGCGATGTTGTGCGGGTGGGAACAAACTCAAACGCCTTTTGCCATCATCAATGCCGACGATTTTTACGGCTTGGAAGCCTTTGAACTTGTGGCTGATTTTCTCAATACCAGCACTAACGATAGTGAACATACGTTGATAGCGTACCAAGTAAAAAAGACCTTGTCGGAAAACGGAACCGTGTCGCGGGGTGTGTGTGAAGTGAACGACGAAGGGTATTTGGATGTAGTGACCGAGCGCACCAAAATTTTCCCCCAAGACGGCAAAATCTACTTTGAAGAAAGCGACGGATTGACCGAATTGAGCCCCGAAACCCCCGTTTCGATGAATTTTTGGGGTTTCAAACCTTCCATTTTTCCAATTACGCAGGAACTCTTTACCGACTACGCTCGCCATAACTACAATGCTCCTAAAGCGGAGTTTTACATCCCCGTCGTAGCTACGCACCTCATCAAAAGCGGCCTCGGCAAGCTCAAAGTCATTCCGAATGCGTCGGAGTGGTTTGGAGTTACCTATCCTGAAGATAAACCCACGGTGCAGGCAGCTTTGAAAAAGCTGCATGAAGATGGGAAGTATCCGAGTCAATTGTGGTAATAACCCCACCGCGCGGCGGACCGTCCCAACCCCTCCGTGCGACGGTCCGACCCACTTAGGGAGGGTCTTTAAAAATTAAAACAAAAAACAATATTCCCCCATTGGGGGACAGGGGGCCATGAAAACCATCCTTATCTTTTTTGTTCGGGCGTATCAGGTGGTGCTTTCGCCGTATTTGCCCAATTCCTGTCGGTATACACCCACCTGCTCGCAGTATATGATTGAGGCAGTGCAGAAGCACGGCGTGCTCAAAGGCGGATGGATGGGCCTCAAGCGCACCGGCAGTTGTCACCCGTGGGGCGGGCATGGGTATGATCCCGTACCATAAGTGAGTGTCAAGTAAAGAATGCAGAGTGTCGAATTTTGAATTATAACTATGAAATACCCCCGCAAACTTTCCTCTGGTGCTAACAATACCGTGATTGTGCTTTCGGATACGGAAGTAGCCAAACTGTTTACGGGCGATACGTGCTCGGATATTGGCTCAGAAGCCGAAAAGATGAAGTTTGCCAATGCAGTCAATGAGTTGATAGTCAAGTTTGTACGTTTAGATTACAATGAAGAGCTACAAGCCGAAATGCTCGTGATGGAACGCCTGCGCCCCATGGACTACTGCGCCTACGAAGTGGAAATACGTGAGTTGTGGCTGGATGTATTTGAAGACGAACTCTATGCGCTGCATCAAGCGGGATTTGTTCATCGGCATTTAATACGTTCTTCTGATAGTGGCGGTTTGGCCTTTGATAATATTTTGCTGACTGAACAGGGTTTACGCCTGATTGATGTGGGCATCTCCGCCCTGCGCTCGCAGGTGGGGAACGTGATTTTTAAGAAATATGTGGAAATAGAGCTACAGGAAATGAAGATATTCAGAACCTATTTTTTAAATAGATAACTTCTCCAATAGGGAAAATAATGGCTTAAACTGAATTTTTACTTAGTTTTGGCCCATTCTAACACAGAAAAAAGATGCTAAAACGTATCCATATTGAAAACTTCAAAAGCCTAAAGAATGTTACTCTTGACTTACAACGAGTGAATGTATTGATAGGGCCTAATAATTCAGGAAAAACGAATGTGTTGAAGGCGTTGGAGTTGTCGTTAAATAGTCATAAATTATTTAACTTATCTCAAAGCCAAAAATCAAGGCTACTTTATAATTTAGAATTTAATAATATTCCTAAAATCTTGATAAAGTATATACACAAAGATTTTAGCGGTCTTTTAAATGAAGCAACTCGTGAAATAGACATTTATACATTAAAGGCACCTTGGGCAAGATTTAATGAACCGCAAGGTAATTTAGCATTCCATTTTGAGAAGAAGTTTAATGATATCACACTATATTTCATTAACCCACATCTCCTCAAAAAGTCTTACCCGCTTCTGTCTGGTAATCAAATAGTTAACGAAGATGCCTCTAATCTGGTAGCCTTTTCAGATTTTCTACGTGACCAGCATCCTGATTTGTTTCAAAAAATACAGTCAGATTTGAGCATGTGTATTCCTGAGCTTACTCAAATCAGATTTGAAAATGTTACACCAACTGAAAATGATGTGAAGATTTTTGGGGATAAAACATTCAAAAGACTGGGACTATTTGACAAAACTCACAATACCGTTTTCTGGTCTGATGAACTGCCTGAAGGCGTATTATATTTCTTGGCTTTGCTTTGTATTATTCACCAACCTAATCCACCAAAACTATTATTGTTGGAAGAACCCGAACGGGGCATTCATCCTCGTAGAATCAAAGAGGTTATTGGATTTATTAAGCAATTGGCTTACGAAAAAGAAATACAGGTAATCCTGACGACACATAGTCCATTGGTATTGGAGGAGTTTGCAGAAACGCCCGAAAGTGTATTTATTTTTGATAAAAACGAAGAAGGAGCTACTTCCATTAAAAACTTACAAAAAGATGTCATTAGCCTGAAAATGCAGAACGAGCCAAAAAAGGCATGGAAGCTGTAAATTATACAGATGCATTGGGCGAAAATTGGACCATTGAATTTTTGGGAGGTGTGCCGAAATGAGAACAATTAAATACGGTTTTTACGGGGAAGAGGATGCTCAAAAGATTTTCCTTAAAAATTATTTGCGACACTTCTCCGGTGTGAATTTTGAACAGGACGAAGACTTTTGCCGTCGCTACCGTGCCCGAAATAAAAAGCAGGTAGATGAAAAATTTCGAATGGTTAGTCAGGAAGGCTTTTTGTGGTATCAGCATGATGTGTTTTTTGTAGGCAGAGATTTAGATAATCATTTGCAAAAAGACTACACTGAAAAATTTACGTGGTTTCAGGAGTGTTCGCACGACAGACAAAAAACGCTTTTTATGATTCCTGTTCAGTGTATCGAACACTGGCTTTGGTATTTGAAAATCAAACAGGATAATCCGAAATTGACTAAAAATGAATCGTTAGAAATGAAACCTCGACCTGACGCAAAACGAGCGATTTATGGGATGCCTGAAGCGATTAATGCAGTTTCTAATCCCATTGTAAATGAACTCACTATGCAATTTGAGATTGAATGGTTAGAAAGTCGTTCAGATAGTTTTCGTCATTTTCATCAGCAAGTACAATTATTTTTGACCCAATTTGTTAGCTAATCCATGCCTGCAACGCTGCCCCTTTTTTTGATAATGGCCCTTTCCTCCGTCGTGGTGGGGGTTTATTTAGAACGTAAAATTTCTGCTTTTATCCAAGACCGCATGGGGCCGATGGAAGTGGGGAAATGGGGTTTGCTGCAACTCATCGCCGATTTACTCAAACTCCTCCAAAAAGAAGATATTGTACCCACCGCCGCCGATCGTAAACTGTTTCTGCTTGCACCGTTGGTGATATTTACGGCCATTTTTGCGGGCTATGCCGTCCTGCCGTTAAGTCCTGATTTACAGGGCTCCACGGCACCGGTGGGAATTTTCTACCTGATGACCATTATTTCCGTGGATGTGATTGGGATTTTGATGGCGGGTTGGGGCTCCAACAACAAGTTTGCTCTGTTTGGGGCGATGCGCTCCGTGGCCCAAATCGTCTCCTACGAAATTCCTTTGGGTTTAACCGTTTTGTGCGTCGTAATGACTGCTCAAACGTTAGATTTACAAACCATAAGCTACCAACAGGGCCTCTATTCTGACGAAACCGTTTACCTTTTCGGGCTCAAATCATTGGGCATTGATATTACCCACATTGGCGGCTTTTTGAGTTGGAACATCATCAAAAGCCCGTTTCTGATGGTGGCTTACATTGTCTTCTTTATCACGACCTTAGCCGAGTGTAACCGCGCTCCGTTTGACATTCCCGAAGGGGAATCTGAGTTGGTGGGTGGTTTTCACACTGAGTATTCGGGGATGCGTTGGGCGTTGCTGTTTCTGTCCGAATATGCCATGATGTTGTTGGTGTCGCTTTTGGGGGCTATTCTGTTTTTGGGAAGTTGGAATACGCCACTGCCCAACATCGGTCCCATTCGCCTTGCCGATTGGACGAGCGGGGCACCGGGTACGATTTGGGGCAATGTGTCGGGGGCTTTTTGGTTGATTTTTAAAGCAGGGTTCGCCATTCTGATTCAAATGTGGGTTCGCTGGACTTTTCCGCGCCTGCGCGTGGACCAACTCATGTTTTTGTGTTGGAAAGTGCTGACACCCGTGGCTTTAATCCTGTTTTTGATCTGCGGCGTTTGGCGGTTGCTGATGGTGTAATTGAGTAAAAGCCGGGCGGAATATATTTCCCGCCCGGTTTCTGAATTATGTATTAGTGAGATTTTATTGTTTTACCTCTGAATACTATTGTCTGAATACTGAATACTATTACGGCAATTTGGGATGTTTTTTGTGCCAATCGGTGGCGTCCTGCACCATTTTAGCTACGGCGAGTAATTTTGCCTCGGCGTACAATTGCGCCGATAATGTGATGCTGGTGGGGAGTCCGTTTCGGTTGAAACCGTTTGGTAAACAGATGCTTGGATGCCCAGAAAGGTTGGTATAGGTCAAGTTGCCGCCCGCGTTGACTGGGGTAATGTAGACGTCAAAACGCTCTTTTTTCAGTACTTGGTACAAATCCTGAATCATTTTGGTGCGTACGCGCTGCGCCTGAACGTACTCAACCGCGGGAATGAATCGTGCGGAACGAAACCGATTGGGCCAGGCATTCTTGGTTTGGCGCACCATTTGGTCGTCCTTGTTGGTCAACGTCAATTCGTCAAAAGCCGCCCCGCTCTCGACACCAATGGTAATCGTTAAATCGCCAACAGGATAGGAGGGAAGCTCAAAAGGAACTAACTCGGCACCTAATTCGCGTAATTTGGCCAACGTAATGGAATCGTTCGCGCGGTTGGGATACGTGGATTCAAAAGACTTCTTTAAATACCCAATCCGGGTGCCTTTCAATGTTTTTAAAGGCTCGTAGTTGAAAGGCACATCGCGCACTGTCGCATCCTGACCGTCAGGGCCTTGGATAACATTGAAAATCAAGGCACAATCTTCTACGGAGCGAGTCATGGGGCCAATTTTGTCCATGCTCCAACTCAACGCCATCGCTCCAAAGCGACTCACCCGGCCAAAGGTGGGGCGTAGGCCGGTGACGCCGTTCACGGTAGAAGGAGAGACGATGGAGCCGAGGGTTTCGGTGCCAATGGCAAAAGGCAAACATCCTGCCGAAACCGCCGAACCGGAACCGGCCGACGAACCGCTTGCTCCCGTTTTTGTATTCCAAGGGTTGCGCGTCATTCCGCCAAACCATACATCGCCCATGGCAAACTCACCCAACGACATTTTGGCAACCAAGACAGCCCCCGCTTTTTCGAGTTTTTGAATGACTGTCGCGTCGTACGGGAGTTGTTGGGTTTTGTAGATGTTGGAGCCCCACGTGGTTGGATACCCTTTTTTTGACAATAAATCTTTGGCCCCGTACGGAATTCCGTGCAAAGGTCCGCGGTATTTTCCTGATTTGATTTCCAAATCGGCTTGAGTCGCCTGTTGAATTGCCAATTCTTCAGTCAACGTAATGACGTTAAACAGCGTCGGGCTGTATTTTTTGAGCCGGGCAATAAAAAATTGAGTCAATTCGACCGATGAAATTTGTTTGGTGCGAATTAATTCTCCCAATTGAGCCACCGTAAAAAACGCCAAACTGTCGCGGTCTTTGGGCAGACTTACTTTCCCAATCCCACTTGCTTTAAAAGGCTTTCGTGTTTTTTCAAATTCAAAACCGACAGGGACGGGGTCGAACAAAAGCGCGGGAGCCACATCGTTGGTCAGCGGTATTTTTCGAACTCGCTCAAAGCCAAGCAATTGATTGTTGAGTACATCGACCATGGAATCGCGCTCTGCCGCAGAAAACTCAATGCCAAATAGTTTGGAGGCATAGTTAGCGATTTCAGAAGTGATGGGTTGGTCGGCAGGGCGATAGGAGGTGCCGAGGAAAAAACTGCCCGTACAGGCCAGTAAAAGAACAAAAACGGATAAAGCTTTTCTCATTGATTTTTTAGGTTGATGATGAAAGGTACTACTAACACTAACTATAAACGTGCAAAACGTGTTTGCAATTTAATACAAAAGCGTATATTTGCAGCCCGAAATAGGCACCCGCCGATAAGGGCAGAGTAAAATATTTTGTTCTTTTATCTTTTTTGCGCCCGTAGTTCAATGGATAGAATTGTGGTTTCCGGTACCACCGATAGGGGTTCGAGTCCCTTCGGGCGCACACAAATTCATTAATTTGGTTTTCGGTACCACCGATAGGGCGGTTAGCCGTTGCCATTCGAGTCCCTTCGGGCGCACACCTTTAATAAATAACCAGCTAACTGATAGATAGTTAGCTGGTTTGTTTTTTGTTAGGGGACGCGCCAGTTATCGTTTTTTCTACATTCTGCCAAAATCCTCCTTCTTTTACTGTACAAGGTTATTGCCAATCGCAGCTCTTCATAAAATCATTAGTTCATTCACCCATCAACCGTTCATCGCCGGCCTTTGAGTTTGCAGATAGCTTACCCTTTTCGGTCTTCTTCCATCGTTTTTTAGCTTAAATTCGCTGATGGAATCGCTAAAAAACCTTATCTTTTGGCCAAGTTTGACATACTGTTCCTCAACGCTATGGATAAAAAAAACCTGTCTGAAAGAGACATCTGCACCAAGCTTATCACGCCTGCGTTAGAAAAAGCCGGCTGGAATAAATTGACTCAGTTTTTAGAAGAGGTTTCGTTTACCGACGGAAAAATCTACGTGCGTGGCAAAATGACCGCCCGGGGAGAACGCAAACGGGCCGACTACGTGCTTTATTACAAGCCCAATATTCCCATTGCCATTATAGAGGCCAAAGACAACAAACATTCCGTGCGGGCCGGGATGCAACAGGCGCTCAACTACGCCCGCATTTTGGATATTCCCTGCGTGTTCAGCAGCAACGGCGACGGCTTTCTCTTCCATGACCGAACCGCTACCGATGCGCAGATTGAAGAAGAAATACCCCTTGACAACTTCCCTACGCCGCAACAGCTTTGGGAGAAGTACAAAAAGTACAAAGGCATCATCACGCCCGATGCAGAGAAAATAGCCGCGCAACCGTATTACGCCGACGGCAGCGGACGGAATCCACGCTATTATCAGCAAATCGCGGTCAATCGTACCGTAGAGGCCATTGCCAACGGCCAAAACCGCATTTTGCTCGTAATGGCTACCGGAACGGGAAAAACCTATACGGCCTTTCAAATCATTCACCGACTTTGGAAAAGCGGGGCGAAGAAACGGATTCTCTTTCTGGCCGACCGAAACGCGCTGATTGACCAAACGCGGCGAGGCGACTTTAAGCATTTTAAAGATAAAATGACGGTGGTCAAACACCGCCAAATTGATAAAAGCTACGAAATTTATCTGGCGTTGTACCAAGGGCTTTCGGGTTCAGATGAAGCGGCCAACGTTTATAAACAGTTTTCCCCCGATTTCTTTGACCTCATCGTCATTGACGAGTGCCACCGGGGCAGCGCCAACGAAGACAGCGCCTGGCGCGAAATTTTGAGTTATTTCAAAAATGCCACGCACGTCGGCTTGACCGCCACGCCCAAAGAAACGGAAGAGACCAGCAACAGCGAGTATTTTGGCGAACCGGTTTATACCTATACCCTCAAGCAGGGCATTGACGACGGATTCTTGGCTCCGTATCAGGTGGTTCGGGTAGCACTCAACGTGGATGCCGAAGGTTGGCGGCCCGAACAGGGAAAAACCGACAAAGCCGGAAACTTGGTCGAAGACCGCGTCTATAATCGCTCGGACTATGACCGAAAACTGGCGATTGACGAGCGGACGGACATCGTGGCCCAAAAAGTCACGGAATTTCTGAAAGGCTATGACCGCTTTGCCAAAACCATTATTTTTTGCGTGGACATTGACCATGCCGAACGGATGCGCTCGGCCATGGCCCGCCACAATGCCGATTTGGTGGCCGAAAACTACAAGTACGTGATGCAGATCACGGGCGATAATGACGAAGGCAAACGCGAGCTCGACAACTTCATTGCCCCCGAAGAACGCTATCCCGTGATTGCAACCACCTCCGAATTGATGACCACGGGCGTAGATGCGCAAACCTGTAAAGTGATTGTGCTCGATGCCAACATCAATTCCATGACCAAGTTCAAACAAATCATCGGACGCGGCACCCGAATCAACGAGGAATATGGCAAACGCTACTTTACCATTCTCGATTTTCGGAATGCCACCGACTTGTTTGCCGATACTGCCTTTGACGGTGACCCGATTCGGATAAAACCGGTAAGCGAAGAGGAGGATTTGAGTACGATTGTCGAAGAAGACGAAAACAATACGACGCCCATCATTGTCGCAGTGTCGGGGGAGGAAATTGAAATGACGCCGCAACCACCCTTAATTCGGTATCCCTCGCTGCCCGGTGGCGGTATGGCACAGGAACCGCGCCAAAAAGTGTACGTCAACGGGGTGGATGTGTCGGTGTTGGTGAGTCGGGAGTTGTATTTTGACAATCAGGGCAAACCCATCACCACGAGCCTGAAAGACCATACGAAGGGCATCATTCAGGGAAAATTTGCTTCGTTGGATGATTTTTTGAATCGTTGGAATACCACTGAACGTAAGGACGCTATCGTGGCCGAACTGCTCGAACAGGGTGTTTTGGTGGAGGCGCTGTACGAGGCCGTGGACAAAGAAGTTGATTTATTTGACTTAATTTGCCACGTGGCCTACGACCAACCGCCGCTCAGCAGGAAGGAACGGGCCAACAACGTGAAGAAGCGCGACTACTTTACCAAGTACGGCCCTCAATCCAAAAAAGTACTGGAAGCGCTGCTCGACAAATACGCCGACGAAGGCATTACCAACATCGAAAGCATGGACGTGCTCAAAGTAAAACCATTGACCGACTTTGGCTCACCGGTGGAGATTTTGAAGGAGTTTGGCGGCAAGTCCAATTATTTGAAGGCGATTAAGGAATTGGAAAATGAACTATATAAAATAACAGCCTAAACTGGGATTAGGCGGATTTTAGGATTGTAGGATTTTTTTTATTTGCCTAATCGACAAATTCCTAATGATTTGAATTACAGGATTTTTTAATGTACATATTCGACAAAAAAATTACAATGAAACACGAAGAGTTGACGCATAAAATCATTGGTTGCTCCATGAAAGTACATGCTACGTTGGGAAGTGGTTTCCAGCCGGGCCGCCGGAGCGGAAGTTATTTATCAACGGGCGTTGGCTATTGAAATGGAAAAACAGGGTTTGGGTTTTGCTCGCGAAATGGAAATGTCTATTTATTATGATGGCATACACATCGGAACGCGCCGTGTTGATTTTTTTGTGGAAGATAAAATAATGGTCGAAATGAAGGCTGTTTCGTTGCTCAATGAGGCGCACCTTGCCCAAGCCATCAACTATTTGGAAGCCTATAACCTTCCGGTTGGTTTGCTCATTAATTTTGGCAGTAAAAGCCTTGATTTTAAACGGGTATTCAACACCAAACACCCCGACAACAAACGATAACCTAAGATTAATAGGATTTAAGGATTTCTTTCAATCTTCCCTAAAATTCCATTAAATCATTGTAATTAATCTTATAAATCCCAAAACAAAAAACCTAAGAATCATGGCTTGAAGGAAAGATTTCCTGCTTTAAAAAAATCCTAAAATCCAATAATCCCATAAATCCAAGTACAGACAATATGAGCAACATAACTGGCGTAATCAAAAGCATCCGCGACATCATGTGGCAGGATACGGGCCTCAACGGCGATGCCCAACGCGTGGAACAGCTCGGCTGGATGCTTTTTCTTAAAATATTCTCCGACAAGGACTTAGAATTGGAATTGCTGGACGATACCTACACGTCGCCCATTCCAGCGGAGTATCATTGGATACAGGAAAAGGGTAATTGGGCGGGCGACGACGAAGGCATCACGGGCGACGAGCTGCTGGAGTTTGTGGATCGTCAACTCTTTCCGGCCCTGCGCAACCTCGACGTCAGCACGGGCAACCGCCGAGCGCTCATTGTGCGGGAGGTGTTTGAGGGCAACAACAACTACATGAAGAGCGGCATCAACATCCGGAAGGTGCTGAACAAACTCAACGAGATCGATTTTAACGTGGCCAAAGACCGCCACGCCTTTGGCGAATTGTACGAGGGCATCCTCAAAGAACTCCAAAGTGCGGGCAAAAGCGGCGAGTTTTACACGCCCCGCGCCATTACGCAGTTTATCACCGACATCATTGACCCCAAAATCGGAGAGAAGCTGCTCGATCCTACCTGCGGCACGGGCGGCTACCTGACCTGCGCCATTGAGCACCTCAAAGCCCAGGCCAACAGCGTGGAAGACCGCCAGAGCATTGCCGAAAACGTGCGCGGCTGGGAGTACAAGCCGCTGCCGTTTCTGTTGGCCACTACCAACCTGATCCTGCACGACATCGAAGTGCCCAACATCCGTTTTGGCGATGCGCTCGACCAACCGTTGAGCAATTTTACCGAGAAAGACCGCGTCCACGTTATTTTGGCGAATCCTCCGTTTGGCGGGATTGTGGCTAACAACAACGAAAACAACTTCCCCCAAAACTACCGCACCAAAGAAAGTGCCGACCTGTTTTTGGTCCTGATGATTCACCTGCTCAAACAGGGTGGCCGCGCCGGAATCGTATTGCCTGACGGCAGCCTCACGGGCGAGGGCGTGAAGCTGCGCATTCGCCAACGCCTGTTGGAAGAGTGCAACCTGCATACCATCATCCGGTTGCCCAACAGCGTGTTTCAACCCTACGCCACGGTAGCAACCAACCTGCTTTTTTTCACGAAAGGCACACCGACCAAGGAAATCTGGTACTACGAACACCGACTGCCCGAAGGTCAAAAATCGTACTCCAAAACCAAAACCATCCAAGCCAAGGAGTTTGACCCCATCAAAGCATGGTGGGACCACCGCGTCGAAAGCGATGTATGCTGGAAAGTGGACATCCAAACCATCATTGACCGCAACTACGATCTGGACATCAAAAACCCCGTAAAGCCCGAAGAAAGTCACGACTACAGCAGCGCCGAACTGATGGCCATGTTGGAAACGTCATTTGCTAAAAGCCACGCGTTGTTGGGACAATTGAAGGAGGCAGTGCAGGGCTATTCGTAGTCAAACAAACGAATGGGATAATCAGGGAAGTATCTATCCGTTGACACCATCGTAAAGCCCGTACTTGCCGCTTGGGCTATCAACATCCTGTCATAGATATCTTTGTGGTCTTTGACAGGTTGAATTTCATAAAAACGTTGGGAATGTTCGGCCGTTAAATTCAAAATGATTACCTGTAAACTTTGTACGGCTTCGTTGATAAAAGTAGAGAGAGGGACTTTTATTTTAAAGATATGGGGCTTGGTATCCAACAAATAAGCCATTTCCCAAAAAGAAACTGAACTGACATATTTAATGGAACGAGGGTCTTCCAAAAGTCTGACAATCTTTTTAGGCAGAAGTTCCGGCTGTTGAAATGCTTTAATAAATACTTGAGTATCAAGTAAGTAATTTCTCATTTTCTCACAGCGTTATCAAAAACGGCATCGTAGTCAATCTCGGCCAAATACCTGCCTGCTCCCAATGTTATTTTTGGGTGTTGGGTGTTTTTCTTGGGAGATTTGCCGTTTCCTTCGTTTGTTTTGATTTTGGGCGTTATGGTTTTCATCGGTGCCTGAGTTATATAGCCTTTCAACAAAGATAAAAAAAAATTAGTTTAGCCTCACAGACAAAGGCACAAACCACCGAAAACAAGCAGATTGACACAAAACCAACATGAGTAGAGGAAGAAAAAAAATAACCCCCAATGGATTAGATTGGGAAAGTTTGTTCAATAAATCAGTAGGTAGCTACTTTGAATATATCATACATAGTTTAGGTCAAAAGTATTCCAATCAAGTAGTTTCTGAAAATACTCCTTTCCCATTGCCTAATGATTGGACGTGGAGCAAGTTTGCCGACATAGCTGAACTTGCTGACAATCTTAACATTGAAGCAAAACTTCCTCCTGAAACTTTGATTCATTATGTTGATATTGATGCTATCGACAATAACGCATATAGAATCCGGGAACCTAAGCTAAAAACAGTTTCGGAACTTTCGTCACGAGCGCGGAGAGTGTTAAAAAAAGGGTATCTAATGTATTCATTGGTACGACCTTATTTAAATAACATCGCGATTGTTGAAGAGGATAAAGAATACTACATTGGTTCAACCGGATTTGCCGTATTCAAAATCAATCAACTTGATAGTCAGTTTATTAAGCTTTGGCTTTTATCTGATTATGTGAAAGCAAGGTTTTTAGATATGATTTCGGGATTCAATTCGCCGAGCATAACTATGGAACAATTTCTTACAACTTGGATTCCGGTTCCTCCACTTGAAGTACAAACAAAACTATTAGATTTCGTTGATGCTTTTCAGAGTAATACAATTGTTTCAGACAAAGCGTATTTTGATTCAGAAACCGAAGAGAACGTGCTGGAACTGCACGAGTCCCAACTCATGTGCAATCAACTCTCTACCGAACTCACCCACCAACTCGACCTTGTTAAACAACTCCGCCAATCCTTCCTGCGCGAAGCCATGCAGGGAAAACTCGTTGAGCCAAACAACGACGGAGAAACTGGCCAACAACTTTTAGAAAAAATCAAAGTCGAGAAAGCGCAGCTCATTGCCGCCAAAAAACTTAAAAAAGAAAAAGACTTACCGCCTATTAAAGCGGAGGAAATCCCCGGGGCGGCGTTCCGCTTTGATATTCCGGAGCATTGGACTTGGTGTCGTTTGGGGGAGGTGATATATGATACAGAAGGTGGGAAAAGCCCAAATTGCTTACATCAGCCTGTTGTAAACGATGAATGGGGTGTCATTAAAACTACCGCCATCCAAGAAATGAGCTTTCTACAAGATGAGAATAAAGTACTGCCTTCAAACTTTATCGTGAATGAACAATATAAAATTTTTGAAGGTGATGTTTTAATAACAAGGGCTGGACCTAAGAATAGAGTAGGAATTGTTTGTTGTGTTGAACATCTGTCAAAGAATCTAATGCTTTCTGATAAAACAATTCGGATTAAACATTCCAAGGAACTACTGAATCCAAAATTCATAGCATTGGCTTTAAATAGCCCACTGTTAAAACCATTTATCGAAAATAAAATGGTGGGAATGGCCGATAGTCAAGTGAATATATCACAAGATAATATGAAGGCACTTCCCATCCCTCTTCCACCCCTTTCCGAGCAGCGGCGCATTGTAGAAAAATTGGAGTCATTGATGCAGACCTGCGATGCGTTGGAGGCCAGCATCAAAAGCAGTCAAGTGCAAAACCAACAGCTTTTGCAGCAGGTGCTGCGGGAGGCGTTGAGGAAATAAAATTTTTAGCATCTCAGTTAAGTGCAAAACCAACAACTTTTGCAGTAGGTTCGGACGGCCGATGCCGCTGCGGGAGGCGTTGAGGAAGTGAGGCGCCTCAAATTTCTGATTTATCTATACCCGCATCTTTCAAAATAGAGAAGAACGTTCCCTTTGCTAAATCTTTGTTTCCATGAACGGGAACAATCACAAAACCGCCATTTGGATGCTGAAAAACATGATGACTTCCTTTGACTCTATCTAAAATCCAGCCTTTTTGCCTGAGAATTTTGATTAAGTTTTTGGCCGAATAGTCCATTAGGGTTACGCGTATTGCAAGTTGGGTACATTTACCGAATACTCTACTGTTTCGCTATCGTCAGGTATTTCCAATCCCTTTGCCTGCATGCTTTCAATCATCACTTCAATGGCTTCTTTGGCCATTTTCATGGCTTCTTCGATAGTTTCCCCCCATGTAATACATCCTTTCAAGGTGGGTACAATAGCGGTGTAAGACCCCTCCGGTTCTTTGCGAATAATAACCCGATAGTTAAGATTTTTCATGAAATTTGCTTTATAATACGTTCTAAAAGCGAAAGTTTAAATCTAAACAAAGATACCGTTTATTTGAGAATAATCACGGGCGTTTAAGCAGACAATTGCGGCGGTCTAAGTCCTGATGCAAACTTGCGGTAAACAGTCAAGGGCAAAACCAACAACTTTTGCAGTAGGTTCGGACGGCCGATGCCGATGCGGGAGGCTTTGAAAAAGTGAGACTTTGAGAATCGTCTCAAAAAAAGTATTTTTGAATAACCAATCATCAAACAATGGAATCGCTCATCATCACCCCAAAAAACAAGGTCGAACAGAAGCTGTTATCCGACCTTTTGGCCAAAATGAACGTAAAAGTGGCTGTACTGACCGATGAAGCCAAAGAAGACTTGGGAATGGCCACCTTATTAAAAGAAGCCGACCGTACCAAGAAAGTCTCCAAAGAAACCATCATGAGCAAACTGAGAGGCTGATGAAAGTAGAGTTTTTGGCCAAATTCGACAAAGACCTTGACAAACTGACAAGTCAACGCGTAAAAGATGATATTATCTCCGCCATTGAAAATGTAGGTACTGGATTAGTGAGTTATGTTAAGTATGTTTGTTGAATGGACATAGATTTTGAAAAATATAAAGGCTTACACTACTGTGACAATGCAAATTGTAAGTTTTACGAAAAAATAGGCACAGTCAACA
>Ga0247843_1006474_pt1 | contig 15282 bp, 12 predicted proteins | sample LaCruzMarch2017__FD_192420 | JGI IMG/M metagenome (GOLD analysis project Ga0247843, IMG submission 192420) | Freshwater microbial communities from meromictic Lake La Cruz, Castile-La Mancha, Spain - LaCruzMarch2017_8m | ecosystem: Environmental > Aquatic > Freshwater > Lake | place: Spain... | reverse complement strand
AGAGCAAACAGAACCCAAACAAGCGTGCCGCCCCCAGAGAGAGCGATAAAGGGAGCATGCCAGCTAAATAGTTCCGCGAAATAGAGGCCGATTGGAATACCCACGACGCTAGCGACGGAGAAAGCAGCCATGATGGTGCCCGTTGCGCGACCGCGGCGTTCATCCGGAATCGTATCGCCAAGAATCGTAAAGACGAGAGTGTTCACAACACCGCCGAAAGCTCCGGCGAAAATACGAGCGCCGAGCAACGTGAAATATCCCGGCGACAAGGCACACAGCAGAGTGCCGACCAAAAAACCCGCGAAGACAAAGAGAACCATCGACTTGCGATCGAAGCGATCAATCAAAAAGGCTCCGATGACGCCGAAGACAGCCGAGCTGAACGTGTAACTCGAAACGAGAACCGCAAAGGCCTTGGCATCGATCGCAAATGCCCGCATAAGCTGCGGACCCAAAGGCATCATGATCACAAAATCAAGGATGTGGCAGAACTGAACCGCAGCCAGAAGAAGAATGAGCGTTTTTTCTGAGCGCAGTTTCAAAATAAACTCCTTGCCCTCTTGAGTGTGTCCATTCGCCGAAGACTTCACAAGCGATTCACGGACTCGACAAGAATTTTGGCGCTGCGTTAGCAAAAAAGACTCTCCTCCTTCTCAACAAACGGTTAGCCTTAAGATATGAACTCGAACTCGATCCGGAAGCTTCTCATTGCGAGCTTCGCCTTGGTTGGCATCTTTGCGTCAGCCGCTGAACCCGTATCTCTGGAGCGGGCCCAGGCATTGGCCGCGTCTTCTCCATCCAATCAAGGCTTCGCGATTATCGTGAACGAATCCGTTCTCGTTCAGCTGAACCGCTATCTCTCGAAAGCAGCCTCTCGCAAGGCCCTGCGCCGTTCGCTCGACCGAATGGAAACAATGCGGAGTATGCTCGAGACCGAAGCCCAAAGCGCAGGCGCTCCCTGGGAATTGATGGCCATCGCTCTCGTGGAATCTACTTTCAAGAACCCTCCCGAGACAGCGAACAAGTGGAAATCAGCCGGAATCTGGCAGTTCACCAGGGGATCAGCCCGAGTTCATGGACTCACAGTCGGACCCAAGCTCGACGAACGACTCGATCCTCAAAAATCTACTCGCGCCGCCCTTCACTACCTCAAAGCCAACTTTGAAACCCTCGGGAGCTGGCCTCTCGCAATTCTCGCCTACAATGGCGGCCTCTCAAAAGTAAAAAAGGGCATCGCCCAACATTCGTCAGACGATGCCTTCAAGCTTGTCGAAGCCGGATTTAAGGGCGGCGATCGGGACTACCTGGCGAAGATCATGGCCGCAGCCCTCATCATCAAAAACCCTAGTCTCCTCGATTGAGTTCGTGCTCGGCCATCCACTCGGACTGAGCGGCGGCCGCGAGGACGGAAGCGATGCGAAGAGAACTTTGAATTCCTTCCAAACTAAGATTTGCTTTGCGAAGCTCGTGGTGATGAGCCTGCAAACATTTACCACAACCGTTGATTGAGGAGACAGCGAAACTGTAAAGCTCGAAGTCGACTTTATCGATTCCGGGCTTTCCGATGACGTTCATCCTCAAACGAGCCGGAAGCTTCGAGAACTCCGCGTCTTCGAGCAAATGGCCGCCGCGATAGTAAACGTTGTTCATCGCCATAATCGAAGAAGCGCCTTTGGCGGCCTCTCTGTGAGCATCGCTCAGGGAGTCCGCAGCATTCGCGATCACCATGTCGAGCAGACGCTTGGAGCGCAGCGTATACGCCACGGCGAGGGCCGTGCCCCAGATCTGCACAGTCGTCAGACCGGGAGCTCCTTCCACCGTCAAGACGCTGCCTAAATTGAGGCGCGTGTCTTTCGCGAAATCGGGCAAGGTCTGGGCGTAGTCGTTGACGCTCATAGGGTTTTCTCACCTTTCTGCCAGTTGCAGGGACAGAGTTCGTCGGTCTGAAGCGCATCGAGAGTTCTCATGACCTCGTTCACGTTGCGCCCGACATTCAGGTCATGCACGGACGCAAAACGAATGATGCCTTCAGGGTCGACGATATAAGTCGCCCGCTGCGACACACCCTCGTTGGGATCGAGAATGCCGAGAGCATTGCTGAGTTCACGTTTGATATCTGCGAGCATCGGGGCTGGAAAGTTGTTCAGATCAGCGTGGTTCTGACGCCAAGCCAAGTGGACGAACTCCGAATCAATACTTGCAGCAAGAAGCTGAGTATCGCGATCGAGGAACTGGCCATTTAGATCGCCAAACGCCTTGATCTCAGTGGGACAAACGAAGGTGAAATCCTTGGGATAGAAAAATACGACCAACCATTTTCCCGCGTAGTCGGAATTCTGAATGTCCTTGAACGCGGTCGCGGGATCGAGGGATACGGTCGCCTTGAGGTTAAACTGTGGAAATTTTTGGCCTACTCCTAGCATTGTCTGTGTTCTCCTTTTGATAAGAGAGTTTATAAGACCCGAAGTAACATATATAAAATCGATAATACCTATAATAAGATAGATAATATCTATGATATCACTCCAACAACTCGACTATGCGCTCGCCGTGGACACCTTCCGCCATATCGGTCAGGCAGCACGCGCCTGTGGAGTCACCCAACCCACGTTGAGCATGCAGCTTAAAAAACTGGAAGAACATCTCGACTACCCCCTCTTTGACCGCGACAAAAAACCCATTCTCCCAACCGAGCGTGGATTTGCATTCCTCCAACAAGCACGCGTGATGCATCGGGAGTTCGAGAAACTCGAAAGCCTCGTAGGAGATGCCCGTGAGGAGGTAGCCGGAGAGTTCCGCCTTGGCGTTATTCCCACACTTTCTCCGTATGTCGTTCCGCTCTTCGTGGATAAGTTTGCGCTCAGCTATCCCAAGGCCCGCTTGCTTATCGAAGAAATGAAAACCGACGAAGTCATCGCGGCTCTTTCCAAAGACAGCATCGATGCCGGCCTTCTTGCCTTGCCACTTAAGGTCGAAGGGCTTCATGAGGAAGTTCTTTTCGAAGAGTTTTTTCAGATCTATGTCGCAAAAGAACATCCCATGGCTCAAAAGAAATCGATCACTGAAGATCAGCTCGACGCCTCCGATCTCTGGCTTCTAGAAGAGGGGCACTGCTTTCGCAGCCAAATCCTCAAACTCTGTTCGCTCAAGCCACGCATTGCAGCTCAGAGAAATATCCAGTTCCAAAGCGGAAACCTCGAGACCCTCAAGAAACTCGTCGAACGAAGCGGCGGCTATACGATTCTTCCCGCTCTCGCGTGTCTCGACACGCGTCCGAGCAGAGCCACGCTCCTCAACTTCAAAGGACCCGTGCCCACGCGCAATGTCGGACTTATCTATGCGCGTGAGTATCTCAAACGACCCTACCGTCAGGCTCTCGCTCTTTCGATACGAGAAGCGGCCCTGAAAGAGCTGAAACTCCTAAGTCCGCCCCTAAAGACTAAGTTGATGGGTCCTCGCTAAGAACTGCGCTTCCATTCGGTTGCAATCGCGGCATAAACCGCGTGATCTACGAAATGGTCATAGAGCCATTCGCTGTCTCGAGCGATCCCCTCGCAGTTTAGACCCAAACGCTCCGGCACCGCGCGACTCTTGGCGTTCTTCACGCCACAACGAATCTCAAGCCGGTGCATCTTCAGGTCAAAAAAGGCGTGATCTATCATGGCTCGGCACGCGCGCGTGGCAATGCCCTTGCCTTGAGCGTCGGCGCGAAGCCAATAACCGATGCTCGTCTTGCGATTCTTGGAGTCGAGAGCATGGTAGCCGATACATCCCACAAGTTTGTCGTGAAACCAAATGCCCGCCTGAAAACCATTCTTGGATTCTTCCTGGCGCCGCGCAGCCTCAATGAACTGCAGCGACTCGCGCGGCGAAACAGTGGTGTCGACCCATGGAAGCCATTGTCTCAGATAGGAACGACAGCTATCGACCGATGCGAAGAGTTCTTCCGAATGATCGCTTTGGAGAGATTTGATTTCTAAACCGTCGCCTAAGTTAAAACAGACCATAGAAAGAAACTAGCTCAGCGAGCTTTGGGTTTCCAGGGCACGAAGACACTCACGCGTCTTTGATAGTCACGAAAGGCGTCTCCTCGACTGCGCAGAGACTGCGCTTCAGTCGGAGGGATTCCCGTGACCTTGGTGATCAGAAAGAGCATTAGAGATGCCGAAATTCCCGCCACCCATCCCAAAGGATGCACAAAGCTCGCAAGAATCGCATAACCCACCCACATCAAACATTCGAAAAAATAGTTCGGATGTCTCGAGTAAGCCCACAAGCCACGCTCGCAAACCTTGCCCTTGTTCGAAGGATCGGACTTGAAAGCGTCGAGCTGAGCATCGGCCAAAATCTCACCCCCAAACGAAACGACCCAAATCAAAACTCCAAGCATCCACAAATCCGAGAAGGCTTCGCGAGCCGAAGCGACCAGAAAGATAGGCAGTGCAAGGACGGCAACGAGCCCCGCCTGAAACATAAAGAATAAGAAGAAGGAAAAAGCCTCGCGCTTCTGCCACTGCTTCTGAAGCTTCAAATAGCGCCCCTCCATTTGAGGGTGGATGGCAAGAATCCTTCGAGCCAGATGAAGTCCAAGCCTCAACGCCCACAGAAGATACATCGCCGTCAAAACTTTCATGGGAAGCGAATCAAACAAACTTGGGTCATCCACAAAATAGGTGCCACAAAGAATCGGAAATGACATCGTCCAAAGCACATCGACCCAGGACCAATTGCGCACACGCCAGGACATAAGAAAGCCCAAAGCGAAAAAGCCCAGCAAAACCATGAAAAGCAGAGGGAGAGTCTCCATAAGACAAAACTAGCTCAGAAGCTTGGCAAAACCCAGAGCCAACGTTAGATCTGGCGCATGAAGAAAATTCTCGGTCTCGCGACACTTTCTTTCAGCCTTTCCGCCCTAGCCATCGAACTCCAACCGATCATGAGCGTCGGTTTTGAATCCGGCGGCGATGACGTCGCCTCTTTTACTTATGAGAACAATAAGAAACGCACCATGAAGGCGGGATCGGGCGCCGTCTTCTCTGGCGGCGTGTCGGTCGCAAACCCTATCTCGGAACACGAACTCTCCACCCGTGCAAGCTTCAGCTTCAAGGGCGCCGCTCTAACGGCAACGAATGCCGAACTGAATTTCTTTCGCTGGATCCTCGAAGTCGCTGAGCACTACGCCATTCCGAAATCACGTTTTCAAGTCGGCGCGGGCCTCACCTACCACCTGTCCAATAAACTCACAGGAACGGGAGATGCCACATCCATCGATGGAGCGCTCAAACCTAGTCTGGGTATGTTTCTCGGAGCCGAGTACTACCTTCAGCGTGACGAAGAACTTCCCCTCGGCGTGAGGAGCACACTGATCGGACTTCGTTATGTGCGGCAAAGCTATGAGTCGGAAACTTCGGGAGCCGAAAAACTTGCAGCCAGTAGTTTTGGACTCAATCTCAGCCTGCTTTGGTAATCAGCGAATCTCGAAACTCGCGCTGACCCCGTAACGCAGTTCTTCTTTGCCTCAAACACTCTCCACGCTCCGACATCCTGCCCATTGCCACCCCCCGGGATTCATCCTATAAGTTTGCGTCATATGGTATCAGGAAATACTTTTGCCCATCCCGATCTCTGGATTTATTTCATGGTTGGCGTCGTCGTCATGCTCATGCTCGACCTCTTCGTGTTCAACAAAAGCGACCACGTCATCAAGGTCAAAGAAGCGATTCTCATTAGCGCGTTCTGGATCTTTGTTGCCCTCAGCTTCAATGCGTACATTTGGTTCCACAACGGTCACGATCTCGGACTTCAGTTTCTGACGGGCTATCTCGTCGAGAAAAGTTTGAGCGTCGACAATCTCTTCGTCATGCTTCTCGTCTTCCAATCTTTCAAAATCGAATCCAGGTATCAGCATCGCGTGTTGTTCTGGGGAATTTTGGGTGCCATCGTCTTCCGCGGTGTCCTAATTTTCGTCGGCGCCGAACTCGTTCACCGCTTCGAATGGATCCTCTACATCTTTGGTGCGATCTTGATCTATAGCGGCATCAAGTTCCTCACCGAAAGCGATCATGCCGGCGACGCGACAGAAAACTCAATTACCAAGTTCCTGCGCCGCCACATTCCGATCACCGACGGATTCCGCGGACACGACTTCTTCTCGAGAGAAAATGGCAAGCTCATGGCGACACCCATGTTCCTCGCTCTTTGCGTGATTGAAGTTTCGGATATCGTTTTTGCGGTCGATTCGATTCCCGCGGTCTTTGCCGTGACTCAAGACTCCTTCATCGCGTTCTCTTCGAACATCGCAGCGATCCTCGGACTCAGAGCCCTCTACTTCGTCGTAGCCGACGGTATTTCGCGCTTCCGTTATCTGAAGCCCGGTCTCGCGGCCATTCTGATTTTTGTCGGCAGCAAGATGCTTATCGTACACTTCTACAAGATCCCCAGCTGGGTATCGCTGCTGGTGATCATCATGATCCTTTTCACCTCCGCAATGTCGAGCTGGTATGTGACCAAGCGAGAGAATTCTGTTCTCGAGCGCGAGCAAAAGTAGTTTAGTGCGTGTTGCCCATCACGAGCGACACGCCCAGCAGGACGAGAACCAGCGCGGTCAGCAAGAAGTAGATCCGATCGCGCTGAACGACGAACACGATGAGTGAAGCAAAGACCCTCAGAAGTGGGGTCAGCATCAAAACCACGAGACCCAGGACCATGACCGCACGACCGCTTCCCGACGCGAGACCCTGCCCTAAGGTCTGGAGCGTTCTAGGAAACTCAGCTTCAAGATCCAGGAATTGGCTGCGATACTGATCACCTGAAAAGCTCTCGAAATGTGTCGTCAGAGAAATCGCCCATCCCACGAGCAGAGTGCAGACACTCAGTGCAACACCCGTCTGGAGGACGCGAGCCACCATCGCCTCGATCTGGTGTAGCTTGTCGCCCTTATCCATGAGTTGAACTCCACCACTTCCAGCACATTTGCCCCCCCATCCAGACCAAGATCACGACGAAGAGCCTGAGAATAATGCGGCTCTCGATTCGCGTCATAATTCGAGAACCCAGCTGCGCTCCAGCCAAGACACCCAGCGCGACAGGAGTTGCGACAAACGGATTAATGTCTCCTCGGGTGACATATACGAGCGCAGAGGCCGCCGCCGTGACTCCGATCATAAGATTGCTCGTGGCCGTGGCAACTTTTAGAGGAACGCCCATGACGACATTCATGACGGGAACTTTAACGATACCGCCGCCCACGCCCAGGAGTCCGCTAAGAATGCCCGCGACGAACGAGGCGCACTGTCCCGCACCAATTCGCCGAACGACGTAGTTTACTTGTCCTTTGCGGACATCTTCATAGTGCCCTACCAGGTCGAGCTTTTGAGCTCTCGCCAGATCACTTGTACTTGGAGCCCGGGAAGAATCTTCCGCATTTCTTCGAATCACCATCAGAGTGGCGACCAGAAAAAGAAGGAGCCCAAATAAGAGATAGAGATTTTCACGTGGGAGAGAGGTCCCGAGAAATGCGCCCACCAGCGCTCCGCTCACTGTCGCCACCTCAAGAATCATCGCAAGCTTCACGTTGGCGATGGCTTTCTTCACGAATGTCACGGCCGATCCGCTCGAAGTCGCGACCACCGAGACGATCGAGGCACCGATAGCGAAGCGAATATCAACTCCCATGAGCAGCGTCAGCGCCGGAACAATGATGATGCCCCCGCCGATCCCGAGGAGAGATCCGAGAAACCCGGCCCCTAAAGCGATCGCGAAAGCTTCGGCTGAAAAAGCGAGGGCACTCACTGTGACGACTCGCCTTTAGCGGCCTTCGGAGCCCAAAAGAAACTCGTCGGTCTTTGTTTGAAGCGTTCTGCCACCATCGCGTAGATCTCGCTTCTCATCGGAGCGCGGATACGCCGCGCCTTGAGAGCCACGAGAAGCGCCAAAAAGAAACTTACCCCGAGGTTCATGATGCCGATAACGCCGATGCCCGCGAAGGCCATCCAGAACTCGAGCATCGAGAACACCTTGATTCCGATCTGGGTGGCTGCGTAGGTCACGACGGCCGTGGAGAGCGTGACATGTCGGACATCGAGAGGAATCCCAAGGAATCCGAAAATCTTAGGAGTCATTCCGAGCAAGAAACCGAGGGAGACGTTGCCCACCACGCCGGCGAGATGTTTTGTGTAGAAAGCCACCCATTCTTTGAGGCGAGTCGGACCCAAGAAGTTCTTCAGGGTACGACTCGAAGAAATCGCCTGGGGAAGTTCGCGGTAGACCGACCAGTTATCAACCCACCCTGCGGCGATCGAAGAAAACCAAAGAAGCACGCCCGTAAATGCAGCATGGACGATACTCAGTCCGAGAATAGAGTGTTTCTGGAAAATTTCTACCGCCTGCTCTTCGCCCACAAGCGAATACGAACCGAGATAGGCAAAGGCAAGCGTGATCCCGATCGCGAAAGGAACGACCATCGAAAGGTTTCCGAAGATCGCAGCGCCCTGAGAACGCATCAGATTCACGATTTCGTCGATGAGGGATTCGCGAGCTTCTTCATTGTCGAGGCGGTCCATCTTTGCCGCAAGCGCATTCGCAGTCATCGCGGGCTGCTTCGTTGCGAGCGTGAAGCCAACCGCGTAGATACCTAGAAAGCTCAGAGCGTAATTCATGGAAGAAATGAAGCCCATGATGAAGTAGGGAATACTCAGTGCCTCGATGAAGATCTTAAAAAGCGCCGTGAAAGATGTCAGCGCTCCGCCGCCGGTAGCCTTCCAGAACATCGAGGAATATTCTTTGCGAGTTCGGGTGATGTAGTGATCTCCCGCCTCTGCGCTTCGCTCCGCGATCTTCATCGAGATAAGAGAGAGGTTCTCCGCAAACAAAGATGTAATGCTGCGCCTCTGCTGAGATTCGAGAATCAACGAACACAGGAAGCGAACGACTTCGCGGGGATCGTAGTTCTTGCTCAGAAGAATTTCTAAGAGAGTCTCGATGCGACGGATCAGCATTTCGATCCGTTCGAGCTGGTAGACGATTGCGACACTGACGCCGAACTCGTCGAGGTGCTGATAAGCCGCCGCGATTTGTTTGCGACATTCGGCAAGAAGGTTGTGGAATCTCGAATATGATTCGCCCACCATCGAAGCGTTGCCGTGCTGAATATCGCGCATCAGAATTTGGGCATAAAACGTGATCTCAAAGAAGGGGAAGTCCCGCAATCGAGCATGGGGGTTCATCCGCACTCTTAGCTTTGGAGCGAGTCCAAAAGCTCTCACCTGTCCCGTAAGAAACATCAGCGCATCTTCCATTTCGTTGCGAACCTTGCCCCACACCAAAGAATCTTCTTCGGTTTCGCCGAACTGGAATAAAAGCCAGATATCCGACAGCACGTTCTCGTCGAGCCGCTCCAACCACTTGATGTCATGCTCCGAACTAAAAAGCAAAGAGAACACTGCGCTAAGATCTTTTTCGTGAGGTGGGCGTGGGAGAATCTTCTCCATGAGGCGATCAAAAACTTCCGAAATAAACCCGGATTCAGAAGGCAGCCCCGTCACGCAAAACAGATCGAGAGCATTGCTGTCGCGTAAGATCGAGCGGAGAGTTTGTGCGACGACCCTCTTCCACTCCGGATTCTTTTCGAGAATAAGGAGAAGATAACGAACGCGAGTGGCCTGAATCTGACCCGACTCGTAGTTCATGCCTTGGACGGTGAGCGATCCCGGGACGCGCATCCAACGAAAAATCTCGACGAGCCATTCAACGCGATCGATGAGCGGAGCTTGCGGACGACTGCTTCCAAGAAGGTAGTCGAGCTCCATGCGCGCCCGACCCGCCCGGCGCCACCTGTGCCATGATTTCCACATTCAGGCCGATGTTAGCACTTTTAATTCAGCGACTTAGTAGGGATGCGCGGCGTGCCCGTTTTGCCTTTGACACATAAAGTCACCCCCCCCCCCCCCCTGTCTTGCGCCCCACGCTGCCCACGGACGGTCTCCAAGTAGCCAAGCACGAGGATCCTAGTGAAAATTTCCCAAATTCGTTTCCAAACCCTCAGTGTCGCAGCTCTCGCCCTCGTCGCAGCTTGCCAACCCGTCCCACGCCGTGAACTCAGCGCCGAAAAAAAACAAGCCTCTTCGCCTCAAGGCAGTCGAGATTCTCACGGCAAAACGCAAAGCTGCGACCGCGACCTCGCTCCGCTAAGAGTCCTCGCTAAAACACGCCGACGCTAAAGAGGATGCGACTGAAGTCTTCGCCGGCACGTTTGTCGGCATTGAAAGCAAAATCGAGAGCGAGAGGGCCGACGGGCGTCGCATAACGGACGCCCACTCCGAGCGCCTCTCGCCATCCCACTCCTTTGATGCCCAGAGTATCGACGCGCCCCACATCGAAGAAGTATGCAAAGCCAAGTCCTTCGAAGAGATCCTGTCTCAACTCTACTTTGACGAGATAGCTGTTCTGAGACTTCACGTCGGCATAAGCCTGATAGTTGACCGCGCTTTCCTTCAAAGATCGAATCGTGCTTCTTCCGCCAAGCTCGAGCTGCTTGTCGACAGGAATGTTCGGAACATTGGAAAGGGTATTCATGTGGGCGATAGCGAACGAGGTGGCAAATACGAATCCTTTGCGCAAAAGCTGATAGTTCGAAAATTCGTTTCTGTTGTGGAAGTAGTGAACCGCATCAGAACTTCCGATGCCTGGAGACGTGTATTCGAGCGACGTGCTGAACATCGAACCGCGCGTCGGAGTAAAGAAATTGTCTCGGTAGTCGAACGTGAGCGTGGGTCCCATCGTCGCAATCCTGTAGAGAATCTCGCCGCTCGTATCTGAACCTTGGAGATTATAGATCTTCGGACTCGAGATCGAATAGAGGTTGTGCGACAGCGAAATGTGTCGATTGAACTCTTTGACGAGACCAAACGAAACGGAAACCTGCTCTTTGTTGTATCCCGACACCGGTACGTTATCCGTGTTGTATTGAACAAGGTCTCGAGTCTCATAGGCGGTACCGAAGCGAAACGAAAGCGGAATATCTAGGATATAAGGCTCGAGATAGTTGAGCGAATATTTCTGCTCCAGAAACTGGAAGTTCTGAAGCTTTTTCGAAACCTGTCCGCGAACGACCACGCTGCGATTCATCCCACCAAGATTTCGATAGTTGTATTCGCCAAATGCGACGACCCCTAGCTCGGTACGATATCCGGGACCGAACTCGATGGCGCCTCCGGGTCGCTCGGTTACCGACACCCGAATATCGCGCTCTTGGATTTCGACTCGACTCTCGCTCTCGGAGGCCTGCTGGATGACTCGGTCGCCTGAAGCTTGAATTCTTAAGTTGCCGAAGAGTCCATAAGAGAGAAGTCTCTGGTCGATGTCATCGAGCTTCGTGGGAACCCAAGTTTCTCCGCTTCCCATATCTTCACGGTCGAACTCGCGCAGCACGACGCGTTCCTTCGTTCTTCTAAGGCCGTCAACGACGATCTGACCGACTTTTACCTGAGGACCGATATCAATACTGTACTTAAGATCAACCTCGTCGCTCGTATCCGAATAAGTCACAATATCTTCGAGCTTCGTCGAGATCGTGGGATTGATGAAACCCTCATCCCGAACCTCGCGCGTGATCTCTTGGGCGATCAGAACGATGCGATCTTCGCGGGCAATATCCCCAGGACTAATATCCACGATATCGTCGAGCCGCTGTCGCGAGATCGGATGATCGCCTTCAACCACGATCTCGCGCAACTTAAAACGAGGCCCCAGCTGAATCGGAATTTCGAGATCCATTCGATCGCTCTTTCCGCTTGGCACAGCCTTGAAGCCCAGCAGTCTCGCCTGCAAGAACCCCTGGCTACGAATACGTAACAGCAGCTGAGGAAGCTGAGTACGAAGAGCGCGTTCGTCGAAATAAACATGATGGAAGGGAGTGCTCATTTCGGACTTCCACTCGTCTTCGATTTCCTGAAGAACCTCGATTTCGCGCGGTGAGAGTCCGTCCCACAGAACTTTTCCAAGAAACGAGCGACGTCCTTCGACGATCGTGAATTCGATACGTCGTTCTACGTCACGATCTTCACTGCGGAAATCGACTTTGACGTCTTTGAAGCCGTCGGCGAGGTACATGGCTCGAATCTGGGTTTGAGCGTCCGAAAGATTTAGGGGAAGTCCGAGTCTCATCGGACGATCAAGAACGCGTTCCTTCAAACGACGCTCCCAGAAGTTCACGTTGCCAATGAACTGTATGTTGTAACGAGGGCCACGATCCAGGGTTACGAGAAGTTTCTGAATGCCACCCTTGCCCGGCACGACACCCGCCTGAAGACGGAAATCGAAGAAGCCTTCGGCCCGCATCAACTGTCCCCAATCGTTGAGCGAAGAGTTAATCAGCACCCAGTCGAGAGGGAAATCTAGCTGGTAGTTCGTGGGCTTGCCTTCGTCGGCATTACGAAGGCGCTTGAACTGATCGAGGAGGTAATCTTCCGGACGATCTACGATATCCGCCGAAACATCGAGCTTCTTGAGGAAGGGCGTCACATAGTCGGTTTCTTCGAGGAGGTCGCGCATGCGCTTCAGATCGACGCCGCGGAATCCATGGAACTCCACTTCGGAGACTTTCTCTTGAGAACCGAGTTTTGCAGAAACAAGAAGTTTCTTCTGGTTCTCAACCTCTCCCTCTTCCAGAGCGATGACCACTTGGACATCCTTGAATCCCCGATCACGCAAGCGCTGCAGTACCCGATCCCTGATTTCAGGAATCTGATCGAGCGAGATCCGATCTCCTCGGCTGAGGGCAGTGACCGCTTCAACATCGCGGCTCACAAGATTGAAGAGCGGAATGGCCATGATCTCGCCCGGGCTGCGGAACTCGACAGAATCAAGAACGTCGTAAAGACGCATCTGCAATACAACCCGGCCTTCAATGGGATCGAAGCTGACTTCGAGCCCTTGGAATCGACCCGTGTTCGAGAGACGCTTCAGACCTTCCTCGAGTTGAGACTCTGTGACATCCTGACCGACTTTAGCTCCCAAAAGATCCGCAACACGTTCCTTGGACAGTTCTCCGCCGTCCGAGAGAACGAGTTCTTTGACGACCTCGGAACGAGCTGGCGACGCAAAGACCATCATCGCAACAACAGCCGTCGTCGCAAAGAGGATTTTCAGCGTTGGAATCTTGCCGCTCACGTCACGCCACCTTACTCGATCTCGAATCTGAAGCGCAGGTCGACACCCAAAGAAGACTCGTTCTCATTCGGGTTTTCCCATACGCCCGAAAGGTTGACGTTGTTGAGAAGTCGATAGTCGACCTGGACGTCTTTCTCGGGGTTGTCGATATCGAGGCTTCGCGCAAAGCGCGCGGTGACACGTTCCGAGAGTCTCCTCATGACACTGACTTTAGGAATGTTGTTATCGGGTTTCCCAGCTGTGGCTGTAGCGCTTCTGTTTGAAGCTTTAAGTCGAACATCAAATCCTGTGCTCTTGCTGATGCTATTTCCGATCGCTCTACCAAAGATCGCCTGAAACGCCTCGGCCTGTGCCGCAGCCGCTAGGTCGGAATCGATTTCCGTATCGTCTTGGCGAACAATCCCAAAGGCCAGCAAGCTTACGATGTCCTGATTCGGAAGCGGGGGATCGGAACTGAACTCGATCGTGAAAGTGTCCGCGGGACCGCGCGCATTGAGCTCGATTTTGTAGTCGACGTTGTTCGATGTTGCGATCGTGTTAGCGCGGATGTTGATAATCGGCAGGTTGTCTTTGGCTCCATAGAACTGAATTCGACTCTGAAGAATCGAAAACTCGGATTGATTGGCAAAAATGGAACCGCTCGAAAGAAGCATCTCGCCACGAATATCTGGAAAGAGATTATTGCCCAGAACTTTGACCCGGCCGCGAACATCCGCTGCGATAATAGAATTACGCACCCGGGTTCCGGAGCCCAACTCCACGTCGAGGTCGAAGTTAAGCGAGGGATCCAGAATAATTTCTCCGATTTCTTCGGGCACGCTTCCGAATTCTTTCCCGTAAAGAGCTTCGTTAACCACCACACGACCCGACATGAGATAAGGCAGCTTCTCGCCGCGTATCTGGATCTCACCGTTGAGCGTGGTCGGAACATCGTCAAGCAGAACCAGCTGCGCACTATCAAGCTCGAGCGAAAGATCGGCTGCTGGCTTCTCGAAATCGACACGGTAAACCCCTTCGACCCGAACCGAACCCGATCCCGCCCTCATCGTGCCCCGACGGAGTCCAAGTTGGCTTCGCTGCATATCGAGTTCCATACTGAGTCCGTCAAGGGCGCCCGCAATACCGGGCATCTTCAGGACTCCATCCGTGATCTTGCCCTGAAGTGACAGAGTCGAAAAATGCGGGGACAAGGGAATGTTTCCCGTCAGTTTCGCACGACCGGCACGCAAGTCGATTGCAGGTAAGAACAGTCTGACGAGACCTAGCGGCAGATCGGCGTCGAGCGACAACGACGAAGCTCCGACCGAAGAACGTGTGTCGAGAAGCGCGGGACCTTTCCAAGAAAGCGTGTCCGAAGTCACTCCGCCTGCAGCCCATCTGAGGGCTTGCTCGCCCGGTACATCAAGCACCACTTCTTTGCGAGATTCGGACAAGTGCGGAGCGCGAATTTTTAGATTCTTGGTTTCGAAATATCCCTCGCGAGGTCTCCATAGGAATGAAAGACTTCCGTGTCCTTCGACAGGCATGGGTTGTTTCCAGTCACCGAGATAGGCGAAGCCCGCATAGATTCCCGCATCCTTGAGATGTGCTTCGAGACGATCAATGAGCAGTTCTTTTTTCTTGTAGACGCCTTCGTAGCGAACGTCGAAGAGATCTCCGAACTTCAGATCCAGATCGAGACGGTCATTGGTGCCGATGATGTTGACCTTACCCGCTCCAAGAGGTTGTCCCGCGACGCTAGCGCCTTGCACACTCCCCTTAACTCCCCAACCCTCATCCGGACGCCAAAAACCTTCGATCTCCACGAGGCCCTTTTCAAAGATCGACAGCTTGGGCTCGATCTCGATACTTCTGAGAGGAATAGGCTCGGACTCGAAAGTTAGTTCGCTTCCGCCCGTTGGGCTCAAGATCCCTTTCAGCGAAAGCCTCGCCCCGTCTTTTCGGGCAACAAGACGTTGAACTTTCAGATCTCGGTTTTCGTAAAAGGCCTGAAGCTCGGCTTCGGCAAAAGGAATATCGAAGGCCTTGAAGTTTCTCGCGCGGAAGTTCATGTCTCCGCGAATTCCGTTGTTCGGATGTCGAGTGGTGTCAACGAATCCATTGAGCGTACCGAGC
>Ga0247843_1006473_pt1 | contig 15285 bp, 16 predicted proteins | sample LaCruzMarch2017__FD_192420 | JGI IMG/M metagenome (GOLD analysis project Ga0247843, IMG submission 192420) | Freshwater microbial communities from meromictic Lake La Cruz, Castile-La Mancha, Spain - LaCruzMarch2017_8m | ecosystem: Environmental > Aquatic > Freshwater > Lake | place: Spain... | reverse complement strand
GACATGGATACCTGCCGCACGGCCGAGCTTCGTCAACTTGTCGGCAAGTTCTCGGGCCTCCAAAGCGAAATCCCTGTTGGCTCCTCGCACGCCTTTTTCGACCGTAAACAGCACGGATGCTTCGTCGATCCCGACCACCAGGCGGTCGAGTTGGTCGCGCTCGGACTCGATCTCAGAAAAACCACGCTCCTCAAGATAGATAAAACGCCGCTCCATTTCCTGCACCAGGCGCCTCAAAACTTCGACCGCATCGACGACCTCTTTTGCGACATAGACGTTCGGAAGTTGCTCAAAGAGCTTCATCTCGACGCCGCGCTTGAGGTCGATCAGGTACAAGTGCAATCGCTGTGAACTCTTGAGGAGCCCCACGAGCGCCTGCTTGAAGAAGACGCTTTTACCGCCGCCGGTGGCCCCCGCAATCAGCATGTGGTGCAGCTCTCGCAAATCGCCCGTAATAAATCCTCTATTCGCCTCGCCAACCAGGAACGTGTAGGGATTGGTCAGTTTAGATTCCACCGACGCAAACGGAACACGTTTTGGAAGCTCCTTCTCCGAGAGGATCAGCTCGAAAATCTGTTTGCTTCCTTCGCTGACGTGAATTTCCTGAACGATCTTGTTCAAACTCGATTCGAGAGCGCCCTTCTTCGACGTGAAGCTCGCAATGTCGATACCTTCGGCCTTGACGATGAGCTTTGACTTGCCATCAAAGAGCGGAACTACATCCAGCACCTTCGGCTCAAGTCCCGTTGGAGTCTTCAGCCCTAAGTGCCGCAGTTTTCCGTCCATCCGTTTGTTCCTGATCAGCTGTGGAACAACAAGACAGAAGCAGAAAACGAGAAACGGGATCGGCACCAGACTCAGCAACCAGAATCTCGGGACGTGATTGTGAAGTGTCTTTGCGATCCACTTCAGCGCCTCGTTGTCCGTCAGGTTGTAGAGCCAATAGGTGAGGTTGTGTCTCGGCGAGTAGATGATCGCCGTTGCGCTCACCGCATACGAAGCCCAGAGCACCGTCTTGTTGAAGGTCCAAAATGATCGCCTAAAGGCGAGTTTTAGCGAGTGAAAAAGAAAGAACCAGCTTCCTTTTGCAACACCGCCAAGAAACACCGTCAGATTATCCGTCTTATTTTCTTTGGTCGTTATGGTTTGTAGTCCTCGGTCAACTGCACGATGACTTCCTTTCCTTTAGGTATAAAAACATAGTCCTCCGTTCCGTTGATTTGATCCGATATTCGTCCAGACTGCTCCTTCGCTACGTTTGAGACACCCTGAAGAAGCGCGTTCGACATGGTTGGTTTAGCTTCCGCCGAACCGAAGGAACCCAAAGACTCACGTTCGGTAAGAACGTCCGTCATGCTAGCCGCCATCGACAGTCCCAAGCTGCTCGCCACTTTCAGACTCTCATCAGAATGAATTTCGCCCCTGACGCCCGCCGTGTAGTCGGCGACATCAAGGCCCACGGCCGCAATCGAAACACGGTCCCCGTCCGGCGTGTCCATGCGCGAGAAACTAATCGCCACCTTGTTACCCCCGCCCCGATAGCTGAAGCTCCCCATGAGAACCGCGCCCTTGGGGATCTCCACGCCCGAATCCGAGACGCCTCCATGTGGAAGAACTACGCTCACAAGCGAGGGCTCCCGCGTGTCGATGGACGTGATGAGAAAGCCCAAGAGCCTTGCTCCTGTCTGGATCGCCTTCGGTGCTTTCGAGTTCTGACCGACGAGCTGCGACGCATAGTACTTCACGGATGCCACCCGCTTTCGGCCCAGGGTCTCGCGGCGCTTTTGTTCCGCAAGTTGCTGCGAGCCGCTATTGAGAAGTCGCTGAACTTCCTTCGCCGTCATGGCCTCCGAGCCCGTCGGGCTCGCCCCATCTTTTGAGACGAGCGAGCCCGATTGGCTGTTGTAGAAGGTCCGATCTTCACTTCCACCGGAAATCCATGTTGCAAAGCCAGCAACGACCATGAACAAGCCGCCGCTCGAAATCCCCACACGTTTGAGGATTAGGAGATTTTTTCCGCCGTCTTTGACGACGAAATAATCTTGAATGCGCTCTTTCCATCTCGCCCAGGCGTTTCTAAGACGCCTCAACGAAGCCCTCCAGGGATGCGACTCACGATGTCCTTGCCATGATACCGCACGACAAGATCAAGTGCGGTACTCGGCAGAGGTTTAGGGAAAACAAGGCGTCCGAGCATCTTTGATCCCGCACTCAGATCGTCCTTCTCCCAAACGAGCACCTGACCCACAATGGCCGTTCTTCCCGTCATGGCGATGAGGGCAAGGCTTTCCGTTTTGAGTGGCGCACGACTTTGATTTCGCAGCTCAAGCTCGAAGATGCGCCGAGGGCTACCCTGGACGGCCTTTTGTCTCAGCACTACAAGCTCGATTTCGCGTGTGACCTGGACGCGGCTGTTGATCTCCCGAACCTGTGTTACCTTGGCCGTCTCCAGACGCTCCACGGGGAGCATTTCACTCTCGGGCACCCATCTCACATCCACGAACGCATCCACGCCGGAAAATCCTGCAGGAGTCAGATAGAAGAGATAGCGTCTGTCTTTGTCCAAGATGCTCAAGTTCGTGGCGAAATTCGCAAGCGGTTGGATCGTAATACCCTCCTTGATCTTCTCGATGTTGAAATAGTTCTTGTTCCCGCAGATGACCGTTTCGGGCTTGAAGCCAAGGTAAAGGATCGTCGACTGACCGAGCCGAAAGCGAATCGGATGCACCTTTTCGCCAGCGGTCAGGATCGTGCGCTTTCCTCCAACCTCCGCCGCCCCTGCGCTATTCGCGCAAAGGGCCGCTACAAACGCCACGAAGAACCTACTTCGCATTTTCGCTTTCCGTGATGCCCGAGATGTAAATCCCCATCGGGTTAACACGAGTTCTGCTTCCTTGGATGAGAGCGAAGCCCAGTTCTGTCGGAACAATGAGAGGAATCCCCTCGACCCTCAGAATTCGAAGGAACGACGCCAAGACTCGATCTTCGAGCACCTGCACCCTTACGAACGCGATGTCCTGGGCGATCTTCTTTTCTAAGACCTTCCCGAACTTTTGCGTTTGCGTCTCCAGCACCTTCGACACAAGTCCGTCTTCTGAATAGGGCTTAATCTCGGCTTCAAGTCTTACGGGATCAAAGCCCTCCCAGACGTAGAGCGCCTTGAGGTAAGCGGCTATGAACGCCTCGACCTCGCGCTTTCCGAGCTTCGCCTCGCTTCGATCCAAGGCATAGAACTCTTGCGCCATCCCCGTCCGCACGACCACGACCGGATCGCGGAAGTAGGCCATGACCGTGAAGATCAAGATGAGAAGCGTCACCGCCCCGCTCGTGATCGCCGCAATTTTGTAGAAGTGGATGAGGTTCTCCTGCGCGGCCCAAATATTTGAAACCGTGTTTTCCGTATCCTTTTTTTGATTCATCGAATCCCCCTATGGTTTTTGTTCTGCGAGCTCTTCGCATCACGCGCTTGTTGCCTTTCCTTCAGCTCCTTTGGGAGCCCTGCTTGTGAATAGTCCTTCTTGAAGTTGTTCCACTTCGGCTCAAGTCTTTCCTTCATGAGCTGATAGCGTCCCGCAACGGGATTTGTGAGAGGCTTCCCTGTAAAGCTCGCCAAGTCCTTTGCGCCACCCGCGACCTTGCTTGCCATCCTCGTCGCCGCAAGTTTCACTGTGCCCGCCGCCGCAATCGCGGGCGCGAGCGCAAGGCTACTCGCAAGCGAGTTCAGCCCGTCGTTGATGAGCGACTTCGTTGCCATCGGAATAAAGAGCATCGAAACGCCGATGCACAAATTCACGATGAGTGCGAGCAAGTAATCATCCAGTCCAGTCGCCGCGCTATTTTCCTGCGCTTGCATGGCGAGCTTCAAGAGGAGCACCCCTAATATCGAATAAAGAACCTTCCAAAGGACCACCTGCACGAGGCCCTTATACAAACTCATGGTGACGTGCTCGGTCTTCGCGCTGAGATACGCTAGGATCATCAGCGGCGAGCAGACATAGAGCAACGTCCACACGAAATGCGTCAGTGCCGTTGCCGTAAAAAACCCCACATAGGCCACAATGTAGGCCGCCAGGCTGAAGACGTAGATCACCGTCTCGCGCAGACTGAACATGCTCCCACTCGAAAAATTTCCAGGCCCAAGATGAGCTAGAACCTCCGAGAGCTTATTGAGTCCGTCGATCCTTGAGGTTATGGCATCGCCAAGGGTTGCTATCGCCTCAATGGCCCAATCAAAGGTCATCACCAAGATGACCGACATGATGAGCCGCCGCAGTAGCTCCTTCAGGTTAGCGCCGTCTCCTTTGATCACCTCCAACACGACCAGAAAGACTGTGAGAGGGACAAGTAGAATCCAATAGACCTCAAGCAGCTCTCCTCGGAGCTGCTGGCCGACCCCCTTGAGAAAATCGAACATCAGCTCAGAATCGCGTCAGCCCCATATCGAGCTTGAAGGTCGAGAATCCTTTTCCCAAGTCCGCATTCACACGTTGGAAGTTCGCCACCACGTCTTTCGATTTCTTGTTGCTCATGGCCAGCTGTTCGCTCTGTAACTTCAAGAGCTGCGTATTCAGTCTAAGAAGTTGCGAGAGCGAGCGAAGAATCTCAGCACTAGTCGCCGCCTGCATCCGTGCAGCCCCCTTCGGCGAGGCAAGCCGCGCCTGAACCGCGATCACTTCCGAGTTTCTTTCCTGTTGTTCCGAATAGGTTTTAAACTCGTTTGCCATAGTAAGGCTTTCAGCCACCGTCTTGTCTTGGATCGCGTGCAGCGCCTCCTCGGGACTTCGTGGAATGTTCCCGTAGAGCTCGGCTACTCGGTTGATCCCTTGCTGGAACCTCGTCACCTCTGCAAGAACCCGCTCGTCCTTGATGGGAAGCGTTCGGATCAGTGCCACCGAGTTGTCGATACCCGCGTTGATTTGTCGAATGATATTGAGCTGCCCACGTCCATTTTCGATGATGCTCTTCAACTGGTAATACTGCTTGATCTGCTCGGCCAGAATTTGCAGCAATACCGCGACATCGCCACCAAAAAGGTCCGCGCGTGCCGGAGGAGTGGCAAGCGCCATTCCGAGAGCAAGAACGATTCCCCTAAGCCGCCACTTTTTCGTCTTCGCTATACGTTTCTCCTTTCGCAAGTTTCTCTAAAATTTCCACCAGCGGGCGCATCGGCTCCTTCTCTCGGAGTGCTGCGATCCGCGCCTTCTCGTTGCCGTCAGTCGTGCATATCCAGTAACTCAAAGGCTCGGGCTCAAGCCGCACGACTCCCTGATTCTCGTCTTGCATCAGGAAGAACTCGGAGAACTTGCCTTTGACGATTTCAAGACTCTTCACCGCGTCCACTTGGGCGTCGTTGAAATCGAAGGTGTTCTTGAAGTCCTCCCAATCAATCTTCCGTTGCCTCAGAACAAACACGTTAGTCGTGTTCGGCATGAGCGCGTCGGCCAGTTCCCGATCCGCCAGAAAGTCCCGATAATTTTGGCTCACACAGAGAATGCCCGCGTTGTATTTACGAAAAACCCTATAGCTCTCGATGGCGAAATCTTTCCCACTCGGGGTGAGAAAGAGCCGGTGCGCTTCGTCGATGATGAGAAGATAGGGCCTCGACAAATCCCGCGCCGCTTCCTCTTTAATGTAAGAGGTAAAGAGAAGCAGGAAAATGTCTTTCAGCTCCCTGTGATTATCGAGTCCCTTGATCTCGATGGTCACAAGGTCTTTTTCAAGACGCACGTTCGTCTGTCCGTCGAGCATCCGTCCGTAGGCCGTCTCTCCAGTCCACGAAAACAGAATGTCGGCGTGCTTTCGCATCTCGACGACCGAGTGAGCCGCTAGCACCGCACGCAAGACGCTCAAGGTCGGCGTCTTCCCTTCCGACCTTCGATACGTCTCGAAAATGCACTCCTCTAACAATGCCTTTTCGCGTTTCGGAAGCCCTGGCTTGTCTTCGTCCTTCAGGATCAGTTCAAGACATCCCAAGATGAGCTTGATCTTCGAGGAGCTGGGTGTTGCGGTCGCATTGTTTCCTCCTTGGCCATCAAGATCGAACATGTTGAGGCAAATCCCAGAACTTAAATTGAGATCGATGAACTCGCCCTCCATGACCTCGATCAGCTTCTCGCTCGATGCGCCGTTGTCGATCCATACTATCTTCGGCCTCGGCACCCCTGGACCCGTGACCTGATTGCAGAATTGAAGCATTAGCTGACTGATCGTGAAGCTCTTGCCCGCGCCACTGCCGCCGAACACCAGCCCGTTCCAATTCGGAAGCTCCTTTGCGAAAGGATCAATCGCAAAGGGGGTCCCCTCGCGATTCGTCAGCAGTACCACGGGCCGCTTGTTGCCCGTCCAGCAGGCATAAAGCGGCATGAGGTGGGCGCAGTTCGAGCTTTTGACTTTCGAGTGCCGGAACCCCTCACATACAAGCGGTGCCGAGCGAAAGAACGCGTCTTCCAGGGCAAAGGATTCGGATAGTCCCTCGGCTTGGTTCATCGAGCGAAAGGATCGAAGAATTTCCTCGGACTTACGTTCAAGTTCCTCGAACGTCTCTCCCCAAAAGATGACCGTGAGGCTCATCGAGACGAGCCTTTCCGAACCGTTCATGAGTTCCCGAAGAAGCTCCTCGATGTGCCCATACTTCGATTCGCTCTCAAGGTCGGAAACGTTGTTTGAACCTGCGACCATCGAGTGTGCGATTCGCCGTGAAAGTTCCAGACGCTCAATTTCCTTCTTCTGGTCCAGCGTTTTTATGTTCTGTGAAATCCAAAAATGGAACGGGAGCTTAGTGAGCCGGTCCACCATCGAGGCGAATGTTTCGCCTTCGGGCAGCAGATTCAGCGACACCGCCCGAAACTTGTAAGTTCCAAGCTCCAAGTGGTCCTGATGCACCGAGAGGTCCGTCATGGCGAGTTGGCCCGCAAGACTCGGGGCCAGTGCTTCCAGCGGATCTCGCATCGAGGGCGCACCGATCTCTTCCGCTCGTTCCTTGTTGTAATAGGTAAACGAAAGCCCGAAGCATTCCTTTGCCGTCAGCGCCGTGGGCTGTAGTCCCGCAGACCCCAGCGCACTCGCCGCTTGTCCCCTCAAGATCAGGAACTTCTCTCGGTGGACCTTCAACTGCTCGGGCGGAAATCCATCAAAGGCTTTTCGTTTCTCGAAGAGCCCACGCTTTTTGAAAGCGAGTGGGCCCGAGCGAAGGAAGAGATAGATTTCCGGCACAAACATGAGTCCGTCCTGCATCTTTTCTTCTAAGAATTCGTAACGAGCGCGAGCGATGGGCGCATAGCGGGGATCGTCTGTCCCCATGCAACGCTTATGTTCCTCGATCACGCCTCGGGCCGAGTCCGTGAGCCTGTAGAAGACCTGAACCCTCATGCCCTCGGGCAGGCCGACTAGGAAGCTCTCGATCTTCTGCGCGAACTCGTTTGTGGCGTCCGGCGATGCGCAACTTATGTCAAAGCCTGTAAGCCGGAAGCCCGTGCCCAGCGATCCGTCCGTGAAAACCGCTAGGTTTTCATCGAAGCAAAACAGCGGAATCCTATCTTGAATATGTGCAGTCACATGTCCTCGTTTTTCTGGCCAGAAACGATCCGACCTGGAGAAAGGAAGTATTTCAGGGCGTGCATGAGGTATCCGTCAGGCTTCCCTCGTTTTCCGAAGTAGAGAACGAGAAGAAGAACCCCTGGTAGCCCGAAAATGAATATGGGTCCGATACTGGTGCGACCAAAAAAGAGGTTCACGACGGCGGCGAGAAGTGCCACCGCCAAGAGGTCAGCGGCCTCCATGCCGCCGACCTTGAACTTGGCGTCCAGTTTCCTATGAACCTTCGACCGACTCAGCACCTAGCTTGCGATCCCCTGTAGCCATCGGATAATCAGAGGGGCCAGGAATCCGACCAGCGAAGCAAACCCGATGAGTACCATCCTGGATTTTGCCGAAGCATCCCCGGTAGCAGCGAGCACCGCCGCGTAGATGAGCCCGAGGCAGCTTGCAGCGGGCAGAAGAATGTTCGTCAATCCCTTCGTGATACCTCCGACCTTCGTTTGGAGATCACCGCCGCCCGCGAACTGCGCGTGCGCGAGTTCGGGGAAGAAGGCGACTAGGACCATGACACCTAAGAGAACGAACCCGCCAATGCGGGCGTTCGTCATTCCGTCTTTTCGTCTTCCATCATGAGCGTCTTGCTGTAAGGCCCAACGTCCATGCAGACGGGAAGTCCACCTCGGGCCTGCGAATAGCCCGTGCCGATTTGCGCTCGGTGCGTGACCTGGCCCGCGCGTTTGACCGCCGTTTCCACGCGGTAGCACACGGTCCCTTCATGCGTACCAGTCGGTTTCAGATACACGAGTTTGTCCTCGGGAAAGGCGTCGATCTTGAGCCTATAGTCCCCTTGCGTTTCGTTGAAGAAGGCTACGCCTGCGGGAATCTTCTTGCCCGTCTGGTTGCATAGCCAACTGAGAATAAGTTTTTCCGTTTTTTTTATTTCTTTGTTTTCCAAAGCATAACTCCTTTAGCATTTTTTCTAAGTCTCTTTACCTGCGAGCCCTTCATTTCGATCAATTTACGCGGGAGCGAAATCCTTTCCGAGGCTCGACGCTGCAAGCCTGCGCTTAATTGTTGAAAGTCCCATTTCAAGAAGTTTGAATACCGACATCTCGCTTAGTCCCATTCGAAGCGCAATTTCTTCAATCGTCAGCTCTTCCCAGAAGTGCCGAAGGACGACCTCGCGCTCCAAGGCGCGGAGACTTACGACCTCCGCACGAACTTTTGCCTTCAGACCAGCTCTCTCTTCCTCAGGGCGATACTTCGCCCACTGCCACAAGATAAATTCCACGTTATCCACCTCATCATTTTTTCGAGTCACATCATTGGTATGTAGAAGTCGTAACGATTTCGGACTTCGGCTTTTTGCTTTTCGATTCGTTCTGCGATAATTCGGCCTTCCGTCATCTGCCGATCAATCCACGCGAAGAATCTCTTCAGCGCTGACAGATCGGCATCCCGTTCCTCGATAAGGCTTGAGTATCCGCACTCCCAACAAAAGGCGTGCGTCGCCATGTATTCTAGTTTCCTCTCCCCGCATCGCGGGCATTCGTAAATGAACATCTGCTTACCTCCTTGTTTCTGCCCCTGAGACTTTTATCGGGGGCACATACATAGGTGAGCAAAGCGTGCCAACGGGTCGCGTTTCGATTTCTCGAATGATTTCAGAAGTAGGCAGTCTCATGTTTGAGACTCGTGAGATTTGAGTCTCGAAATTGGGGCTCAGTCTCACGCGCACACACTTCGACCTGAAAGCTAGAGAGAATGAGGGGGACTAGACCCGCGCGCGAAAGCGTCGAAATGCAGGAGTGTGAAAACCGGAACGGACGGAACCACTGCCTAGCAGTGGCTCCGTCCGTTTATGCGATCAACGAAAAATTTGGGAGGATCAAGACAAGCTCGGGATAGATGCGGCTCTGCGCTCTTTTGGAGTCCTCACAAGACCCAGCTCTTTCGCTCGCCTGAAGAAGGTGGCTCTCGACATGCCCAAGATGCGGGCCGCCTCGTCACGATCCCCGTTTGCCTCGATCAAGGCGCGATTGAAACGGTCGCGTTCCTTTAGGATGATCGACGTTCCATAGCGGCCAATGAGCCCTCTGGTCGTTTGGTTCCCAAGCATGGTTGCTACTTCAGGAAGGGCTTGGCAAATGTCGGCGTCGCGTATGATTCCGTCCTTGGACCTAGCGCAAAGAGATTCAACGAGGGCCTTGAGCTGTCGCACGTTTCCAGGCCAGTAATAAGCCTTAAGAAGATCTACGGCATCTGCCGTGATCGAAACTTTTTTCTTTACCCCCGCCGCAACAATGAAGTGCTGAACGAGTTCGGGTATATCCTCTATGCGATCTTTGAGCGCGGGAATCTTGATTCTTGCCTTAGCGATTCTGTAAAATAGGTCCTCTCGGAATCTCTTTTTGCGAACTGAGTCTTCAATATCGACGTTCGTTGCCGAGATGGAACGGAAACTCACGTTGATTTCCTTGTGAGAGCCCACGCGCTGCACTCGCCTTTCTTGTAAAACGCGCAAAAGCTTTGCTTGTTGGGCAAGCGGCATATCACCGATCTCGTCCATGAACACGAAGCCGCCTTTGGCGTCCTCGAAGGCACTTGTCCGGTCACGATCAGCTCCTGTGAAGGCTCCCCTAACGTGCCCAAAAAGCTCGGACTCGGCGATCCCGTCCGATATGGCTCCGCAGTGAATCGGAATTAAACGCCTTGAGGCGTCGGCCTCATAGGCAATTGATTGCGCAACGACCTCTTTCCCCACTCCCGTTTCGCCGAGCAGTAGAATGTCCTGCACGCCCGATGCGACGACTTCGGCGATCTCGCGCCTGAGCTTCTGCATAGGGATTGATTGCCCGATCAGAGCATAGCCCTGCCTTTCGGAAGCGCGGAGGCTGTGCGCTCTTTCACGGGCGGCTCTTTGGTCCAAGGTCGTGAGGACAGCGGCGCGGACTTCATCAGGAGGTACGGGCTTGACGAGAAACTTTGTAACCCCCGAGTTCACGATCTGGATGATGCGGCTCGGATTGGTTTCTCCGCTGATAACAATGACATCAGTCCCACGATCGGCGGCCTGAATCAGGCGAAATACGTCGAGGCCTGAGCGTTCGTCCCCCTCAAAGTTGATGTCGAGCAAAACCACGTCGAAGTATCCCTGGGACAGAGCTACGATACCCTGGTCAATCGTGGGATAACCGACGACTTCGCAATCGTCTTCAAGAATGAGCGGAACTTGGGAGAGCCAGTCCGTATCGTCATCGAGCACCATCACTTTAGGCAATCGCTTCATTTCGACTCCCTCCTGCTTCTTTTTTTGGGTCTGTTTTTTCGGATCCGACCAAGGGCAAGATGACCTCAAAGCGGGCTCCCCCAAGTGCCGACGAGCTGGTGGCTGCTATGCGGCCTCCATGCGCCTCAATAATTTTCCGAGAAATGTGAAGTCCCAGGCCATTGCCTCGAACCTTGGAACTATGAAAAACGCGGAAAACTCTTTCCGGCGAGCACTTAAGACCCGTTCCGTTGTCTTCGACCACTATGGAAGCTTCTTGAGACGCAGCGGAAAGTGTGATCCTAACCATCGGTTGCCCATCGGCATGGGCTTCGATGGCGTTACGGACAAGATTCTGCACGACGCGTGCGATCTGGAGCGAATCATGCGCCGTCATAACCTGCGACTCTTGAATTTCGATCTGAGCCTTTCTATTGGAAACGAAAGAATCGCAAAGGGCGATTCCGTCCCTGACGCTTTCATTTAGCGAGGAGACTTTGGCTTCGACGTGAACACGCCTGCTTCCATCCAAGGTCGTTTCGATTATCTGCCCGAGAACTGGAAGTTTGCTTCGGCACATTGCTAAAAGGTGTTCGAGCCGAGCGGTTCTTTTTTCTCCGGCCTCCGGTGTCCTATCCAGCATCAGCATTGCCGTGACGAGCGTCTGGAGCGGCGTTCGAATGTCGTGCATGATGCCGCTCGTAAGTTGACCAACGACGGCTTGATCTCGGGCCGCCGTGTGACGCTCCATCACACTTGCAATGCGATCCTTCAGGTTCTCAAGTTCTTCGAATGGAAGCTGAATCTCCTTGTTAGGACGGTCTTCGAGGTCGGCTTCGATCCATCGCACGAGGTCGTCGAGCGACGATGCGACCTTTCGGGAAAAGATTCGAGTGACGAAGAAATATGTCACGCAAAAAACAAGCCCCAAGATCATCGCAGAGAGGATCAGGAATTTTTTAATGTCCCGAGCGTTCATATCCCCAGAAACAGAGCGGCTTTTGAATATGTAGCCAAGGTCAACGCCCGACTCGTGAATGGGGATTAAGGTGGCGATCTTTGACTCATCGGAGGTTTGGCAGAAACTCACGGACTTCGGATTCAAAACGCACGAAGAAAAATCCTCGGGCAACTCGCGCGCGTCACGAACGATTCGCGCCTCGGAGAGTTCTTCGATCCCCTTGATCTTGTCGAGGATCAGGAGAGCGCCGTCCTTTTGCTCTGGAAGAAGCAGTGAAGGGATAAGCTGCTCTACCTGCTGACCAGCGTTCTGCGCGAGCAACTGCTCGGACTCTTCAGTGAGGCTCCCTTTCTTAAGTAAGGAAAGCGTCGTCCACACGGCCCCCGTCAAGGCGGCCGTCATCATAAAAGCGCCCAGCGTGATCTGAAGCATTCGTTGTTTGAGCGTTGGGCGGGCCGTCATTCGGCCCCCTCTATGAAGTCGCCACTCAGCAGCCCCATAATGCAAGTATTGCGGAATTTTCCGTTGCGATAGTAGGCATCCCTCGGAAATCCCTCGGTCTTGAAGCCGACCTTTTCATAGCAGCGCACGACGTTCTCGAACTCTGGGTTGCACTCCAGCCAGATTCTATGAAGGTTCATTTCGTTGAAAGCATAGCCACAGAGGGTGCGGATCGTGTCTTCGCCGAAGCCCTGTCCCCAATGATCCTTCGACCCAATGTAAATCCAAATCTCGGCCCTGCGTGAGCGCGCGCAGATACTGCTCAAGCCGACAAAGCCGATCAGAGCGCGGTCGCTCGTCTCGATGGCGAGGCTTAGGCGTTCGGGCTCTTTCTTGCGCTGCTTTGCGATCCAGTCCTTTGCCTCTTCAAGACTGGTTGGATGATAAAGTCCGCGCCACTGATTCGTTTCCTCGTCGTTGATCCATGAGTAATAAAGACCAAAGTCGCGCTCTTCGATGGCGCGAAGCTGGATGTTCTTTCCACGGATCATCGCACACCTGTCTTTCTTGGGCTTGGATCGATGGAACCCACGACTTCAAATTTTTTTCCGTTGGCCTTCAGAAGAACAAGACTCTTTCGCGGAGCTTCGTTGGGACTCATTTCAAATTTTCCTGTGACGCCTCGAAAAGCTTTGATGGAAGAAAGCGAATTTTCCAAGGCTTCGCGCGTGGGCTCCTTTGCTCGAAGCGTCGCCTCGATGATCAGCAGCATGGAATCGTAAGCTAAAACCGAAGTGTCGTTCGGAGTCTTGCCATATTCGGCCTTGTATCGCTTCACGAAAGACTGCGACTCGGTGGATTTTAGTCCCTCATGCCAATGCGAAACGGAAAACCCCGTGAAGTCTACGCCGCCCAAGATTCCAAAGAACTCCTGCCCGACATTTCCCCAGCCATCGGCGCCCAGAAAGGGCTTATTGATTCCCGCGCGCCTTATGGCTGCGATGATGCGAGCCGAGGTCAGCTCTTGATTCGGAACCAAGATCATGTCGAAGCTCAGTTCCTTGAGCTTTTGCACGATACCGGAAAAGTCTCGATCCTCGGAGAGGACCGGAAGCCTCGCCACGATCTCGCCGCCTTCCTTCAGAAAAGATTTCTCGAAAGAGTCCGCCAGGTCGGCGCAGTAAGCGCAATTCGCGGCGGGAAGCATAACCGCCCGCTTCACCTTGAGGCGTTCCTTGGCGACACGGGCAAGCGACTCTCCCATGAACTCGTTATTGAACGATCCCATGTGAATGTAGCGGCCCATCGTTCCCAGGCGGTTCGCCGACGCGCTCGGAGTAATCATGGAGAGTTTTCCCGCCTGATGCAGGGGTGCCGCCAGCAAGGCGTTGGACGAGTAGTTATAGCCAAGAACGGCGACGACATTGGAAGCCAATGCCGAGCGCGTCGCTTCTAGCACTCGGGCATCGGTTGCCCCATAGTCGAATAAAGATAGCTTCACGGTAATGCCGGCCTTCTTCAAGCGAGCACCGGAGTCCTTGATCGCAAGGCTCACACCGTCCTTGAAATAGCCTCCGTAAGGATTGCTCGATCCAGTGCTGACTTCCGAGAAATTGCTGGCAAGCCCTATGGAGACTGCGCGGGCCTGAGAAAGAGCTGGGAGCAAAAAAAGCCCGAAAAAAAATAGAGTTGTGCGCTTCATATCAAAAGTCTCCTCAGCGTGACGTTCCGCGTGTCGAAAGTCTGTGACTTGCTTGTCAGGGAAAGTTTCAGTTTTCCGCTGGAGTCGATCACTCCGATGCGTGGCTTGACCAGCTCGCTTGCGTGAGTCGCTTTTTTTTGAAAAATGAGTTGCGCGCGATCTACGAAAGACTCGATAGAAGACGCTACAAAGTCGAAGTCCTCTTCGGTCGGTTCCGTTACAGCGACAAGATATTTCACCTTGTTTTCTTCAAGACGCGCGATGATCTGCCGAAGGGACTCGACGCTCAAGGCGTGCATACGGTCGAAGGAAACTTTTACCGTTACCCCAAGATGGGAGAGGGTCTTCAGGGAAGGCCTTGGCGAATCTCCCGTAATCCAGCGTCCATGCGTTTCAAGAATCACTTGTCCAGCTCGTTCGCATATCATCTTCAACAAGCCTTCAAGGCCATTATGCAGCGAGGGCTCACCGCCACGAACGGCAACGAGGTGGGGCTGCTCCGGCAACGCTTCAAGCGCGGCTTGAAGGGCCTCGGGAGAAAGAAAGAGCCCAGGGACACCTGCGGCGGCGACCCCGTCCCTCGTGAGCACGTTGGGCGCGTAGCAGCCCGCACAGGCGCGATCACAGGCTCGCGTCACCTCGATGACAAGATCAGGGCAAAATAACCTAGGCTTCATGAGCGTTTTCCTCCCGCATCTTTTTTCTGCGAAAGATAAACGCCGAAAGAAACGAGGATCGTCCCCGCCACAAGCGAAGCCGTGACTGACTCGGATGCGATCACGCAGCCCAGAAGGATCGCGGTCGGTGTCTTGAGGTGCATAGTGCTTGCGATCTCCTTTGGGCTCGCCTTGCTCAAAGCGAAGTTCCAAAGGAAGAAACAAAGCGCGGAACAAACGACGGCAAGAAACGCGAGGGCTCCCCAAGCCTTCAGGGACGCGCCTTGGATCGAAGAAATAGAAAACTCGGGTTCGAAGATCGAGGCACAAGCGCCGATCAGCGCGGCTCCGAGAAACATCGTCCAGAAAGTCAGACTGCCCGCATCGAGGTCGGCGCTCGCCCTGCGTGTGAGCAGAACCGAGGCCGCAAGACAAAGGGATGCCGCAAGTGTCAGACCCGTTCCGATCAGGAACTCCGACCCTTGCGATGATAATCCCCAAACGCTTTCTCCGAGGAGCACTAGGCCGCCGACAATCCCGAGTCCGATCGCAGCAAGTTTATGGCGAGAAAAGCCCTCGCCCAAGAATGCGGCTCCGCCCAAGATCACAAAGAGCGGCGAAGTCAACATGATGGCGGCCGAGAAACCAGACGATACGAACTTCAGGCCCGCGAGCTGGACAGGGTAGAGCAATCCGAAGCCCACGACCGCAACGGAGGCGA
>Ga0247843_1006472_pt1 | contig 15290 bp, 12 predicted proteins | sample LaCruzMarch2017__FD_192420 | JGI IMG/M metagenome (GOLD analysis project Ga0247843, IMG submission 192420) | Freshwater microbial communities from meromictic Lake La Cruz, Castile-La Mancha, Spain - LaCruzMarch2017_8m | ecosystem: Environmental > Aquatic > Freshwater > Lake | place: Spain... | reverse complement strand
GAAATCTTTGAGCACCGTCGCATACGGCATCATGACGTGGCCCGAGAAGGATTCCCACTCGTATTCCGCGAAGCGCTGCGCGATACGAGCCATCGTAGAGCTGTCCCACACCTCGCCTTTGAAGAAACTTTGAGCGCCTTGCATCAGCTTGCGAACATCGAGTCCTGCAAATGCGAGGGGAAAAAGACCGACGGGACTGAGGACGCTGAAGCGTCCCCCGACATCGCTCGGCACAGAAAGCGCCTGGAGTTTTGCGTCGTTGACCCAAGCGCGAAGGCTTCCCGTCGAGGGATCGGTGATGGCCACGATATGGTCTTCAACTTTCAGTCCCGCCTCCTTGAGACGAGAAAGAACGAGAGATGTTTGCGCCATCGTTTCGAGAGTCCCGCCCGCTTTGCTGATCACGGCAAAGGCAGTCTTTGGAAGGTCGAGAGTTTTGAAGACGCGTTCGAATTCGACGGGATCGAGGTTGTCGAGAACTTCGATGCGGCGGGGATCTTGGACGGTGTGTGCGACCGCATTGTGAATCGCCCGGACTCCGAGTGCCGATCCTCCAATTCCGAGGACGACGAGCGTGGAGAAACGTGTGCGGAACTCGGTCGCGAGTTTGAGGCTTTCTTCGAGGCCTTCAGAAGAGAGAATCTGGCGACGATACCCGGAGAAGATCGCATCCGAATTTTTTGCGTCTTCGGTCCATGCCTTTGCGACGTTCTTGATGCGAGAAACTTCCGTCGCGTTCGCGGAATGAGGCACCCAGTACTCGAGTTCTTTGCCAAAGAGTCCGTCTTCGAAATGACCTTTGAGTACGATGTGTCCCATTTAAGATTCCTCTCTAAATTTTGGATCAGAAGCCGGGTAAAATTTCTTTTTGCAACTGGCCGCCGAGAATCACTCGCATCACTTCGTTCGTGCCTGCGCCGATCTCGATCAGCTTCGCGTCGCGCATGTAGCGCTCGACGGGATATTCCTTGGTATAGCCGTAACCGCCTAGGATTTGGATGGCATCCATGCAAATTTTCGTAGCGCGGTGAGCGGCGAAAAGTTTCGCCGAAGTCCCGAGCAACAGCGCGCTCTTGGAGTAAAGGCCTTCCTTGTCTACGGTCGCAGCCGATTCGTAAGTGAGCGAGCGAGCGGCAAGGTATTCTGCGGTTGCATCAGCGAGCATCTTTTCCACTTGCTGGAATTTGATGATCGGAGTGTCGAATTGCTTTCGATCTTTCGCGTAGCGAGTTGCATAAGCGATCGCGGCGCGCGAAAGGCCCAGCGAAATGCCTGCGATGGTAATACGTTCCACGAGCAGGTTGGCTTTCATGTGAGAACCGCTCGATCCTTCGGCTCCTACGAGATTTTCCACAGGAACTTCGCAGTTGTTGAAAATGAGTTCCGAAGTCGGCGATGCGCGCATTCCGAGCTTGTGCAGCTTTTTGCCGACCGAGAAGCCTTTGAAAGTTTTCTCGACGATAAAAGTGCTGATGTCTTTTTTGGTGGGGCCTGTCTTTGCGTAGACCCAGAAGAAATCGGCGTAGGGGCCGTTGGTGATCCACATCTTCGTGCCGTTGAGAATGTACTTGTTGCCTTCTTTTCGAGCTTGCAGCTGCATTCCCATCGCGTCGGATCCCGCACCCGCTTCGCTCATGGCCATGGCGCCGATCCATTCTCCCGAGCAAAGGCGGGGAAGATATTTCGCTTTCTGTACCTCGGAGCCGTTGGTGTTCAGGTTGTTCACGGCGAGAATCGAGTGGGCGAGATACGAGAGGGTCGTGCTCGCGCAAACCGCGCCCAGTTCTTCCATGACGAGCGTTGCGGCCACGACGTCGAGTTCGCTGCCCCCGTGCTGAGCGCTCGCAGTGATCCCCAAGATTCCTAAGTCACCCATCTTGCGGAGGGCTTTTTCGTTGAAGCCTTGGGCTTCATCCAGCTCAGCGGCTAGGGGCGCTACCTCGATTTCAGCGAAACGACGGACGGTCTCTTTAAGGGCGCTATGGGTTTCATTAAAGAACAAACTCATGGGCTCATCTCTAACAACGAGGGGTGGTTCGCGTCAAAACGTGTCTCCCAAAATCGCTGCGTTGCCAGAGGCAAAAAGAGCCTCTAGAGTTTGGCCATGTCTTGGGGTTCCTCAAAAAATGTCGTAGATTCCGTAACCCAACTCATCGGGCACACTCCTCTCGTGAAGCTCTCACGCTCTTTACGCGAAGTGCCGACCGGAACGTGGCTCCGTTCCAAGGGTTTTAAGGCCGCGAGCTTCTCGCTTAAGAGCGAGCTTTACGCCAAAGTCGAATATCTGAACCCCGGAGGCAGTGTCAAAGACCGCATCGCCCTGAAGATCATTGACGCTGCCGAACAAAAAGGGCTGCTCAAACCGGGCGGGACTATCGTCGAAGCCACCTCGGGGAACACCGGCGCGGGCCTCGCGATGGTTGCAGCCACGCGCGGCTACAAGTGCGTTTTTGTTATGCCCGATAAAATGTCGGCCGAAAAAGTGAACGCGCTTCGTGCCTACGGAGCCAAGGTCATTGTGTCTCCGATGGTCGAACCGACCCATCCCGATTATTACGGCAACTACGCAAAACGCCTGGCGGGCGAAATCCCCGGTTCTTTCCACGCAGACCAGTTTTTCAATCCCGATAACCCGCTCGCGCATTTCGAGACGACGGGTCCTGAGATTTGGGATCAAATGGAAGGCAAGATCGATCACTTTTACGCGTCTATGGGCACGGGTGGAACTTTCACAGGAACCGCACGTTTCCTCAAAACCATGAATCCTTCGATGAAGGCGATTGGTCTCGATCCCGTGGGCAGCATTTACTACGGCCTCGTTCACGACAAAAAGCCCAGTCCCGTGAGTGCCTATCTCGCGGAAGGCGTGGGCGAAGACATGCTTCCTGGCTCGATCGATCTTTCGCTCGCGGACGATTGCGTCTACGTCAACGACCAGGAATCCTTTTCTGCGACTCAGATGCTCGCGCGCACTGAAGGACTTTTGCTCGGCGGAAGCTGCGGCCTCGCGTTTTTCGGAGCGATTCAGTCGCTCGCATGGCACGAAAGCCAGGGCGCCAAGCCCGCACGTGCTGTTGTGATTCTTCCCGACAGTGGTTCGCGTTATCTCAGTAAGGTCTTCAATGATCCTTGGCTTTCCAAAAACAAAATCGATCCGAGTTGGGGCACCTCAAAGAGTGCTGGCTCTGTCGAATACCTCCCCAACGCCCGCATCATCGAAGGAGTTTAAGAACGATGTCTACTCATTTTGGTAAACCCGAAGAACGCCTCAAACCTTTTCTGCATCTTGGATTCTCGTCGCGCGCGATTCACGGTGGCCAGCATCCCGATCCCATCACCGGTGCCGTGATGCCCCCGATCTACCAAAACTCCACCTACGCTCAGCGCGAAGCCGGCAAGCCTTTCGGCGAATTCGATTATTCGCGCACGCACAATCCCACGCGCCGAGTTTTAGAAGACGCACTCGCTCTCCTCGAGAACGGCACCTACGGACTCGCGATGGCTTCGGGTATGGCGGCGACATCGCTCATTCTCAACCTCTTTAAGCCCGGAGACGAAATCGTCTGCTGCGATGACGTCTACGGCGGCACCTACCGTCTCTTCACAAAAGTTCTCGAAGGGCACGGCTATAAATTCCGCTTCGTCGATCTCGCGGATGTCGCCCAGATCGAGCAAGCGATCACCAAGAACACCAAGCTCGTGTGGATCGAAACACCCACGAACCCGCTCCTCAAACTCATCGACATCCGCAAAGTCACCGCACGCGCGAAAGCCGTCGGAGCACGAGTTGCGATCGACAACACTTTCATGAGTCCCTACTACCAAAAGCCACTCGACCTCGGAGCGGACTTCGTCCTTCACTCCCTCACAAAATACATCAATGGACATAGCGACGTCGTCGGCGGTTGCGTCGTCACGCGCGACAGGGAACTCGCCGAGCGCCTCTACTTCGTCCAAAACAGCATCGGCGCGGTCTTAAGTCCCTTCGATTCGTGGCTCGTCGTTCGCAGTCTCAAAACTCTTCCCGTCCGCATGAAAGCTCACGGCGAAAGCGCCCAGCATCTCGCGGAATGGCTTGAGAAACACCCCAAAGTTTCGAAGGTGATCTACCCCGGCCTCAAATCCCACCCGCAACACGCTCTCGCAAAAGAGCAAATGAGCGGCTTCGGCGGCATGCTGAGCTTCTACGTCAAGGGCGGTCTCGAAGAGGCGCAGTCCGTACTCAGAAAGGTCAAATTGTTCACCTTGGCCGAAAGTTTGGGTGGCGTGGAAAGTCTCATCGAGCATCCTGCGATCATGACCCACGCCAGCGTTCCTAAGGAAATCCGCGAGAAGAACGGCATCGCAGATTCGTTCCTACGTGTCAGTGTCGGTCTCGAAGACATCGAAGATCTCAAGAAAGACTTGGAGCGCGCATTTAGCTAGAATCGGTCTTAAGATTTCAGTCCCTTGAGACCGATAAGAGTCTCATGGAAAAAGCTCGTGGGCAGATCCTCGTTTTGATGGCGATGCTCACCACTACTCTCATCATTTTTTTCGGCATGGTGGTGGCTGTCGGCCATCTCGTGCAGGCGCGCATTAATCTTCAAAACTCCGTCGATTTTGCAGCGATGGTGGGCGCTTCGTATCAAGCCCGTTATCTCAACGGCATCAGTGTCGTGAACTATCGTCTTCGTCAGAACTACAAATTTGTTCTCTCGGATCTCTATGTCACGCAGTCGCGCTTCAACCAAGGATTCAAAGAAGAAGCTCTTCAGGGTGGCGCGGGACCTTTCGATCAGGTCGACGACGGCAAAAACAAACTTGTTTTTGGGATCTGCCAGCAATATCCCGGCTACGCGCCCAATGTCGAGCTTGAGTACGACGCCGAAGATCGTGCGTTTCCCGAAACCGACATGTGTAAGTTCGTCGGCGCGAGCGCCGGTATCCCACACATCAAGTGGACGCCGGTCCCCAGCCTCAACCCCACCGTTCAGGCGATCAATCTCGCCAACTACGCGTTGAGCGAAGAAATCAAGAAAACCTGCGGTGATGCCGCTGGCCAAAACGAAGGCTATTTCAAATACATTGTGGAGCGTCTCGAACAGCGCAATTCTTCGCAGAAAGACGCCCTCGAAAAAATGATTGGAGCCTTTGCGGGCGCCTTTGCCCCCGACCAGAACGTCATGAATTCCGGCAGCGCGGCGGACATGGCCGTGCGCCAGACATTTTTGGACAATCTCATTTCGGCCAACGTTTCCCGCGGGTCGGTGAAACTCGAGTACATCAATCCTCCGAAAACACGCGCTCCTGCTGCGGGCAGCGGCACAAGCAGCAAGGACTATTTTGAGCCTTTGGAATCGGTGCTCATGGTACGCTCGGTAAACTTCGTCAACAAGGGCGCCGAGTGTGTCGCAGAAATTCTCGACAACAGATCGGACCCGATTTTTCTTGGCGTCAGTCGTTCCCGCTCCACCTCCGGGTCGGGAGAGATATCGAGTAAATATCGCCCACCTAAGATTCCATTCTTTGTGGCTCTCAAGGCGACCGTGCAGCCTTCGCTCTTGTTCTGGCCTCGAGGTCTGACTCCGACTCTCACTGCGGTCGGTGCCGCCAAACCCTTCGGATCGCGCATCGGCCCTTACTTGCAGCTGAGTAACTTAGAACTCACGGGCAACGTAGGCGGCATCGGCGGAAACACGTTTGCCAACATCAGTTTTTATCCGGGAGATACCCAAGGGAAAGGCAACGGGATCTACGGCTTCGGTCACAAAACGATCCTTCAAGCTCTCCACGGTGCTCTTCCGGCCAAAAACTCAGGTAAGACCGACCTTCGCCCAACCGTCGCCAACGCTCCAGACTTCGTCAATATGTCGCTCGCGCCTACCTTGTACGAAGGACTTCTTTGGAGCATTTTCCCTGACCCCGTCCATAAGTTCAAACGTGGTCCTGCAGACATGGCGATGTTCCCTCAAGAGGGGCCGATGCTCAGTATTCTTGGACTCGGTGGCCTTCAGTCCCAAGCAGATTATGCTCTTGAAGACCGGGGAGCTGAGGGAGGTCCAGGGTGGCACAATGTCGATCCCAAATTCGGGGACATTGACGACTTCAGGGATAACAATAAACCTCTCTTCTACGCGGACTATCTTTCGCTAGCTTCGGCCTTCAACCCCGCGGTGTATCCGCCGAGTGCCGATGAGATTAATGACTTCTTAGGTGTAGAAAAGGATCTTCGCGGTCGCACGGGATATCAGATTAAGCTGGTTTCCATACCTCAGGTTTGCAAAGAAATGGACTCAGGCGACCCCGGTGCAATTGGAGCTAAGGGTACCGACATGGAGCGTCTTTGCCAGGATCCGTATATAGTGAAGTATTAGGAGTAGAGAGCAGTCATGGCAAACGACGACAAGAAAAAGAAGGATTCGGGAAGCTGGGAAGAAGTGCGCGTCACTTCGACTCAAACCGAAGTTCTCACTCACGCCAGTAGCGATCCCGACGATCTGCTCGGCAAAGCTTCCAAGCTCGATCCTGCTCTCATCGTTATTCAGGGCGAAATGCTCGGGCGAGTATTCCGCCTCAAAGAAGGCGTGTCTCAAATCGGACGTCAGCCCGATAACGCGGTCGTGATTCAACAGCGCGCGGTTTCGGGTCATCACGCACAAGTGCGTCGCGAAGGGGCCACCGTCATTCTCGAAGACCTCAAAAGCACCAATGGTACGATTCTCAACAAGGACCGCATCGAGCGTCCGATGATTCTCCAACAAAACGATCTCATCAAGATCGGCACTTGCGTCTTCAAATATTCCGAGAACCAACTCGACACCTCCTTCACCGAATCTCTGCACCACAAGGGCACAACCGATGAACTCACGGGGGTTTACAACAAAGCCTATCTGATGAGTTCACTCGCCTCGGCGATCGAAGTCGCGAAGAGCGGTTTCCCCTTGAGCGTCGTGATCTTCGACCTCGATCATTTCAAACGCGTGAACGATACTTACGGACACATCGCAGGCGACTACGTTCTCAAAGAAACAACCCGTCTCATTAAAGACACCGTTGTTCGTTCTGAGGACATCTTAGGCCGCTGGGGTGGTGAAGAGTTTCTTCTCATTATGCCCGATGCCAAACTCGAAGTGGCCGTAGGAGTTGCGGAGCGTATCCGCAAGCAGATGGAGATGCATGATTTCGTGTTTTCCGGGATGAAGATTCCCGTGACAGCTTCTCTGGGAGTTTCGACGTGGATTCCGTCTTTAAAGACGGCCGAGGATTTCCTCGAGGTTGCCGACCAACTGCTTTACAAGTCCAAGCAAGAAGGTCGGAACCGAGTTTCTTTCAAGAGATCTTAGCGGCTCGCAAGCATCGAGTTCGAATCGCCGTTCCAGAGCATCTTGCTTCCGAGTTTGATCGCCAAGACGCTGCGTGTTCCATCTGCGCTAACAGCGAACTGAAGTTCAACAGAGTTGTTTTGGTCGAAGTCGCTCAAAGCCGACTCGACACCTGCTTCTGCATTTGCTTCTGCAAGAAGAGAAGAGAAGAGGTTCTGGCTCAGGGAAGCGTTCTTGTCAGTGGAGTGAGTGCGCGAGATCTGGATCGCGCGGCGTTCAGCGCGGAGTTCGTTCACTTTGGAAGCTTTTTCTTGCTCGAGTTTCTTAGCAAGTTTTACGCGTTCCATTTTGAGGGAGTTGATCGCTTTGGAGACGAGTGCTTTTTCTGCAGCGCTCATCTTAACTTGAAAGATCGGAGCGGTAGCAAGAACGTCCTGTTCTTGTACCGCAACCTGGCTGGACGGGTCCCGGGTCTTAAGACCAAGAAGCGTCTGCAAATCCTCAACCGTGAGGCTAGCGCGTCCTTGCGCGGGGACTTCAGCTTGAAGTCCTTGTGCTTCGTTAGCAAATGAGCCGGTAGCAGCGGAAAGAGTTACAAGAACGAGAGCAACCTTGCTCAAGAGTCCCGAAACTTTTTGAAAATCCTTTTTCATATCGAATCCTTTCGTGCCGCTAGGCTCTTCGCTCTCTCGTCATCAGTGACGGGGGAAGCTTCCCATCTTGTGCATGCCGCGTGCCAGGCCCCGATTTTCTAAGATTACTGAATCAATTCCCAAGCTTGTTCCCAAAAAGCCCAATGTCCAAAAACCGCTGAATCGTCGAAAACTTCGACAAGATTTTCCGACTTGGTCCGCAGAAATCGTATTTTCAACAAAACGTACAGGTGTGGGGTGGGTCTAAGTACCGAAGATTAAGAATAAATTAAGGCAAGGCGCAATTTTCGTCCTAGGGGGTGCCGAAGTTCTCGACACTAAAACTCAGAAGAGTCTACGACTTAGACATGTCCTTCGCCCCCATTCGCCTTTTAGACCCGGAAGTCGTCAGCCGTATCGCGGCCGGCGAGGTCGTTGATCGTCCGGCGTCTGTATTGAAGGAGCTTTTGGACAACTCGATCGATGCGGGAGCGAAGTCGATTCGCGTCCTCGTCGTTGAGGCCGGGCTAAAGCGCCTCGAAGTCGAAGACGACGGGGTGGGCCTGAGTCCCGACGATCTCAAGGTCTGCACCCTTCGCCACGCCACGAGCAAAATCAGCGGGCTCGAAGACCTCGATGCAATTGGCTCTCTAGGCTTCCGCGGTGAAGCCTTAGCTGCGATTGCTTCCGTTTCCAAACTTCAGATCGAAACTTTCCGAGAAGGTAGCGGGTCCTGGACATGGCAAAGCCTGGGCAGCACCCAAGGCGAACTCATGCCCTCGTCGCGTACCCGTGGCACTCGCGTCCGTGTCGAAGACCTTTTCTTCAACGTGCCCGCCCGCAAAAAGTTCCTCAAGAGTGTGAGCTCCGAGTACTCCGAAACGCGCAACATTCTCCAAGCGGTCGCTTTCTCGCATCCCGAACTTTCCTTCGAGTGGCACTTCATCAATGAGAAGGGTGAACTGAAAGAACAAGCCCGCCTGCCGGCTTCAAGTCTTGTCGAACGTCTAAGAGCTCTGCAGGAACTCGAAGGCGAAATTCTTTATATCGATTGTGCCGACCCCGCTCCTGGAGTTCGCCGCGTTCAAGCGGCCTTCTATAAGGCACCCGTTTCATCACGTTTCCAAAAAGACATTCAGCTCAGCGTGAATGGTCGACCCGTCACCGACAAACGGCTCCCTTACTCCCTTCGCGAAGCCTACAACGGCCTCATCGAAGTGGGTCAGTATCCCGTGGGAGTCATCTCAATGGATGTCGATCCTTCCGAGATCGACGTGAACATTCATCCTCAGAAAAAGGAAATCCGCTGGCCGAAAGAATTCAACCTCGCATCGATGGCCTACGGTCTTCTGCGCCCGCATTTCGAATTGCATCGCCAAGCTCCCGCTCTACAAGCCGAACCGATTTCATTTTTCGATAACATCGCTCCCGCAGCACGCTCTGAAACGGCTGCTCCCACGACGACAAGCTCATGGACTCAGCCGGCAGCCACCAACTGGGCTCCCCCTGCGGCGAACGCCTGGGTACCGCCCACCACAACAGCGCGACCCGTGTCTTCGAAATCCACCTTCTCCAAAAAGGAAGAGCCTCTTCCCCCCTTCCGTTTCGCAGAACTGCGTACGGTGGGCGAAGTCGGCGCCGCATGGATTGTTTGCGAATCTCCACAAGGCTTCATCCTCATCGATCAACATGCGGCTCACGAACGGGTGAACTTCGAACGCATCCTTCGTTCTAAACAGCTTCTGCGTTCGAAGCCTCTGCTTATCCCTCACGTCCAAGCACTCCCTCCGCACTTCGCGGATTCCAAAAAGGAAGTCGCAGGCGTGCTCGCAGAACTCGGATTTGAAGTTTCCGAAGAATCCTTAGCGGACACCGACTCCGACACTCTCGAATTCATTGCAGTCCCCGAAGCCGACCGCAGTATCGCGTGGGACGAACTCCTCGAAGACATTTTCTCCGATGTCCAAGCGGGCTCACAAATCGCTCACTGGCCCGAACACCTCCGTGTTCGTCTCGCAGCCTCGCTCTCGTGCCACGGCAGCGTGCGCCGCGGACAACGCCTCACGAATGACGAGATCAAAGCACTGCTCGCATCGATGGACGAAGTGGAGTGGGGCGGCCTCTGTCCTCACGGACGTCCCGTCTGGCTGCCTCTCTCACACGAATGGGTCGAGGAACAGTTTCACCGATGATGAAACGTCTCTTTCTCGAATCGATCGAGAAGTGGTCGGGCAACGGAGTTCTGTCTCTCATGGGACCCACGGGTTCCGGTAAGAGCTCCGCGCTCGTGAGTCACCTTCGCAAGAATCCTCAAATCAAGCACCCACTCCTTGTCAGCGTCGATGCCGTAGCAGTGTACCGCGGCCTCGACATCGGTTCCGCCAAAGCGCTCGGAAAAGACCGCAGCGATTTCGCGTGGGCCGGACTCGATTTCAAAAACGTCGATGAGACCTGCACCGTTCGCGACTTTCTCGATGAAGTCGAAAACGACATCGCCCAAGCTCTGACTGATGAACGCGCGGTCGTCCTCGTGGGGGGCAGTGGCTTCTACGAAAACGCACTCGTTGAAGGTCTCGCACCCGGCGGAGCCAGCGATCCCGATTTCCAAAAACAACTCGAGAGCGTCACCAACGAAGCTCTGTATAAACGCCTCAACTATTTTGATGAACGCTGGGGCGAATTCCTCCACGTCAACGATCGCTACCGTCTCACACGCTATCTCGACCTCGTCGAACGCCAAGGCTTCAACTGGCAAGACCTGCGTGAGAGCAAGAAGCGCAATCCAAAGCTACAAAAGCTTTGGGCTGAAACCTCATGCGTAGTCCTCGGTCTCGAATGGCCGCGCGAAACCTATCTCGAGCGCCTCGAAAAACGTATCGATGAAATGTGGATTTTGGGTTGGGAGGCGGAGACCCGGGCACTTCTAGAAAAGTACCCGGCTCAGTCGCTAGGGCTACAGACGATCGGCTACAAAGAAATGGTCGATCATCTACAGAGCCCTCAATCGACAGTCGAGCAAACCAAGCAGCGCATTCTCATGGCCCACATTCAATACGTGAAACGCCAAAAGACCTGGCTCCGCGGCCTGCTCGACGAAACGAAATAGCTCTTAGTCAAAAACGCGGTCGTCGATCTCAGCCATCGAGTTGTGAACGCAGTAGTCAATCGTGCAGGTGCCCGGAAGAGTTTTGGGATGCTTCTGGCAGCGATCAAGAGCGACTTCGCGAGCAAGGCTTTCAGTCGCGAGATAGGGGCTCGAGAACTTCAGAACCCGAGTTCCAAGGATGCTGCGATTTCTCTCACCACGAGCCTGGCACGCATAGGCCCCTGGGCGGCCGGCACCCATCGAGAAAGCGGAGCTGCTAACGGCAGCGACAGCAAACAAACAAAGATATGAAATTTTCATAGAAATCTCCTCAAGTAGACGGGAGCATCGGCCACTCCAAGAATCCGGTCAACGAACAAGCGAGGTATGGAGAAATTTTACAGTCCTTAACTCCGCGGCCTGCTTTGAAGCGCAGACTTTCAGAAATGCTGCCTGAGTCAAAGACATTGCTTCTCGCGAATGACTTTTCCAGCGTTGCCATTTCCTCATTTCGTTAGTCTATTTGCTATCTGAAATGTCAGTCTTAATAGGGAGAGTTGCAATAAAGAGCTGGGTCGGTCACATACTTTATTACACCAGTGGGTGAAATATGAGTATAGCCACGTACTAAGTAACTTTGACCGGCGGAGACGGAGGGGGGGCCGATGTCCATCTTCAGCGCTCGCGTAATGAACTTCCCATTGAAACAGATTTTTAAAAGAGCAATGCCCACAAAACCTTGTGTTACAGGTATATATGCACCATAGCCGCCGCCAAAACCGCCATTCGCACCGCCGGTGATAGCGGCAGGAGCTGACTGCTCAACATTTAAGACTTCGCAACTGGATGTACCGAGTGACGAGCAATATTGATTAGGGGTCATCGGAGCTGCAAACGCGGGAGATGCAAAAACGCTCAATGAAAATAAAATAGCGATTACAAAAGCATTTCTGTTTCGGAAATATCTTAAATTTAAAACCATATGATAAAATCTCCTTCTCCTTCGCTCCTTGTTGAGCACTTTTCAACGGTACCGGATGTATTGGCAGCATCGGGTTTGAGCAACAGTCTGACGCTAAATTTCTGACTAAGGTTTTGCTTGCCGTAAGCACCTGCAGCCTTTTGAGTCTCTACATTTAGCGTGGCGACGAAAGCTTTGTAGGAGACGGCAGGAATGCCGAGCGTTTGGTCGCCATCGTAAATCGCATCAACGAATTCAAGCTTTGAAATTTTCATGCCGCCCCCCATGGAGGCGTCGTTTTCTGCAATGACCGTGTTGCCTTGATTGATCTTCTGTATGGCGACGCCAGTACCCGGCGCAATAATATTGTTGTTGGGAGGAGTTAGGCTGAGAGAAGCGGGAAAGTTGAGCTGAACGTTGTGACCAGCCGCATCTTTGAAAGCCCCATCGCAGGCCTTGGTGCTGAGAACCATGTTGATCGAAGTTTTAAGCACATCGAAGTCCACCGCATTCTGTACGTTCTTTTGTCCCTTGAGCGCTCCGCCGATCATCTCGGAAAAACCAAGTGCAAGAAGTCCCAAAAGAGCGACGGCCACGAGGACCATCACGATACTGAAGCCACCACGCTTTACTTTCACTTTCGAGTATAGTCCGGGAATCACACACGGATCTTACAATAACTTCTTCTGAGGGGCTATCGAGGTTAGCTCACTGAGCAAACTTAAAGGATGCAGTAGACCAACCCGCTAGATTTTCCTGTGCCCTAAGTTTCGAATCCTTCGGCAAAAGGGCAATCCGCACTTACCCTTTTAACAATTCTAAAACTGCTCGACGCTAATAACGCCAGGCACACCTTCAAGCTCTTTAATACAATCAAGAAGCTCGCGACGACTAGAAACCTGCAGATCGAAAGTCCCCGTAGCCTTACGGTCGGGATTCACTTTGATGTTGATCGACTGAATGTTGATGCCCTTGGCGCTGATCGCCTTCGTCATTTGGTTCATAAGACCTTGGGTATCCTGAACGACGATCTTGATACGAACATCGCGCAGAACCTTACGCTCATGTGAATCCGCCCAAAGAACATCGACCGCACGACCATCGCCGGCATCGAGCGCTTTAGGGCACATCACACGGTGAACAATGACACCACGACCACGTGAAATAAATCCCGCGATCTCGTCGCCGGGCAGAGGATTGCAGCATTTCGCAAAACGAACCAGAATGTCGTCGATACCTTCTATAAGAACGGGGCTGCGGTTGCTCCCCTGGAGCGTACGAGGTTTGATGTGGGCGGCATCGGCGGCAAAGGCGGAGTCAGTCTCAGGTTTACCCTTATCCGTCGCGTGTGCCTTATCCTCGAGAGCCTGCATCTCTTCAGGGAAGAGCTTCATCATGACCTTCTCAACGGGAATCTTTCCATAGCCGACGGCAATGATCATTTCCTCGAGACTTGCAAAGGATTGCTGAGTGACCAGCTGGTCAACGTCTTTTTGCTTCTCGAAGCGGTTGAGATTCTGGCCGATACGCTTGAACTCGCGTTCCAAAATATCGTGTCCGATCGTGCGAGCCCGATTGCGCTCTTCGGTTTGAATGAACTGACGGATCTTTGATTTAGCTCGACCCGATTTAACGATCTTCAGCCAATCTTTCGAAGGCTTCTGAGTCGGAGAGGTTACGATCTCAACCGTATCGCCCGAACGAAGCTTGTACTTGAGCGGTACCATGCGTCCGTTCACCTTTGCGCCGATACATTTGTTACCCACGTCAGTGTGCACGGAATAAGCAAAATCGAGAGGAGTTGCGCCAACGGGATACTCGCGCAGTTCTCCCTTGGGTGTGAAGACGTAGATCTCGCCCGCAAACAAATCGAGCTTGAGCGACTCTAGGAACTCCGCCGAATTATCGAGAGTTTCCTGCGCTTCAAGAACTTGCTTCAACCAGTGAAACTTCTCGGCGTTCTTATGGTTGAGCTTGCCTTCTTTGTAGAGCCAGTGAGCCGCAACGCCGCTGTCCGCCACTCGGTGCATCTCGTCGGTCCGAATCTGCACCTCCATACGCTCTCCATAAGGACCGATCATCGTCGTATGCAGCGACTGATACATGTTATTCTTCGGCATCGCGATATAGTCTTTGAAGCGACCCGGAACCGGTTTGAAGAACGAGTGCACGATCCCCAGGACTTCGTAACATTCGGCGATCGTAGCGGTCGTCACCCGGAACGCGACGATGTCGTGGATCTCCTCGAAGTCGAGGTTGCGCATCTCCATCTTCTTGTAGATAGAATAGAAATGCTTCGCGCGGCCCGAGACCTTCACCGTGAGTCCGTACTCGCTGATCTTCTCGGTAAGGATCTTGATCATTGTATTCGTATACTTATCGCGCTCCTCCTTCTTCGTAGAAATGAGCTTCGAGAGTTTCGAATAGACTTCGGGTTTGAGGTACTTCAGCGAAAGATCCTCGAGTTCGATCTTCATCCACGAAATACCGAGACGGTTCGCGAGCGGCGCATAGATCTCCACCGTCTCTGATGCGATCGTTTCCTGTTTGTCTGTGCGCAGGAACTGTAGCGTGCGCATATTGTGAGTGCGATCGGCAAGCTTTACGATGATCACGCGCAGGTCTTTGGCCATCGCGAGAATCATTTTACGGAAGTTCTCAGCCTGTTTCTCGTGCTTCGACTTAAAGCTGATCTGAGAGATCTTCGTCACACCATCAACGAGCTGTGCGACTTCTGCACCGAACTCTTTCTGAACTTCTTCAAGAGTCGTAGCGGTATCTTCGACAACGTCATGCAGGATCCCCGTGAGAATTGTGGGAATATCCATCTTCATCGTCGCCAGAATGTAGGAAACGGCAATGGGATGAATGATGTAGGGCTCGCCAGACTTCCGCACTTGGCCTCGATGCAGATTAATCGCAAAGTCGTGGGCTTTTTGTAGCAAACCGAAGTCCGCTTCCGGGAAATAGGAGGAGACCTGAGCTTTCAGATCTTCAAACGAGGGGTGGACAAGGTATCGGGATTTTTCTTTTGTAATTTCTTTGGGGACTTCTTTCGGATCCGGAGACTCCGAAGAACCTTGCTGCGATTCGCTCATGAGAGGCGCTTGCGGATGATGGACTCGATTTCCAGGGCGGCTCGGTCGAGGCGGTCATTCAGAACTTCGAAATCGAAGTCCTCAACCATCGCGATTTCCTTTCGGGCGTTCTCAAGGCGACGGCGAATGTCCACATCCGATTCGGTGCCGCGCTTGCGCAAACGGCTTTCCAGAACGTCAAAATCGGGAGGCATAACAAAGATCGTCAGA
>Ga0247843_1006471_pt1 | contig 15296 bp, 7 predicted proteins | sample LaCruzMarch2017__FD_192420 | JGI IMG/M metagenome (GOLD analysis project Ga0247843, IMG submission 192420) | Freshwater microbial communities from meromictic Lake La Cruz, Castile-La Mancha, Spain - LaCruzMarch2017_8m | ecosystem: Environmental > Aquatic > Freshwater > Lake | place: Spain... | reverse complement strand
ACGATGGCGCTGGCGGAGGCAGCGTTGAGGTCTTTGCTAATCTTCATGGAGCTACTATGCATTGCAGATCAATGCATGCAAGACCTTGGTATGATTTTTGAAAATTTTTTAGAATTGTCGCTCCCCCAAGATCGGCTGCGAAGAAAGGGTCCGGGGGAACAGAGAAAAGGTGTCAGGAAGCGATCTCCAAATTGGGGTCGATCCTGTCATTTCAATCCATGACCCATGCCTGGACTGGTGCGCATGGAATTCCAAGGGGCCCTTTATCCAGAGATGGCCCGCGGAAACCGGTTCAACCGGACCTTCGCCGGGCCCGACGGAGATTTCCAAAATCGGTATCCCTGCCCCATTTACTGCTACCCGCCCCATTTTTCGCCACCCCGGCGCGTCCAGTCACAAAACCATCGTGCTGATCCCCGCTGGATCGCCCAACCTCAGCGAGGGGCGTTCGAGACCCGAAGCTCGCGGAAATAGGCCTGCAACGCATCCAGCACCTGCGGCTCGAGATCCGTGAACGCCGGCATCTTCGAGGTCGGTTGCACCGACTTCGGTTTGACCACGTACTTCCGGAAATAGTTGGTGTTCGACGCCCAGGTCTTGATGAGGAGCCAGGGCCTTCCGGACAGGGTGCCCCCGAAGTCGGCATGGCCGTGGCAACCGAAACACTCGCGAATGGCGATCTCCTGTCCCTGTCTGGCCAACTTTGAGGCATCTCCCGGCAGGCGGATCCGGTCCAGCGTGGCCGCCGCCGTCCGAAATTCGATGCGCACCACGCTGTACGGGAAATGCAGGGGCTCAGGCCTGCCGAGGACCGTCTGGTCGGCTCGCGGACTGAAGTCCGCGGCGTTGATGTAGTACGGGGCCATCTGGAGGCCGGTCAGTTTGCTCCGGCCCCAGGCCTCCGGGCCGGCACCGTCGATCTCGAGGATCAAGATCGAATGGAACGCCTCCAGATAATCGGCCGGGAACTCCTTCGAGTAGCCGTCGCTGCAAACCGCGAAGAGCGTGTCAGCGCTGGATGCATCCAGACCCACGAGTGATCGGAGTTGCTGGAGCGGGATGCCCCGATACACGGCCGGTGCCTTGCGGGCCAGGTCCATGGAATTGGTGACCACCGTCAGCGGCAATTCCATCAAGCGCTCGCGCGGGATGAACCCATTGGTGCGACCACTCGGAAAAGGTCCAGACACCTCGAGGTCGGTCGACGAGAAACGGGTCGGCCGAATGGATCCGACGAGGCTGGTGCCGTCGGCTGCATCCACCCGCCCGATCGAAGACCAAGCCAGCAACCCTATCAGTACTGCCACCATGGAATCTCTGTTCAGCATGCTCCGGGCTCCCCTGATTTTCCTAAGGGACGATACAACCGCACCGCGAAGTTGCGGGCAACGGGATTCAGAGCCGAATTCAGGACATGCTCGGCTGCGCAGGAAACGAAGCCCCATACCCCCGGGGTTCTTTGGCGAAAACCGACCTGTATTCGGGTTGTTTCAACTTCCATCTCAACGGCGTGGATCCCATGCCGGAGTCTTCCCTAGGCATCTCCCGGACAAGCAAGACGAGTCGAGAATGGCGCGGCTATTGCGGTTTGTGACGCAATTCGATGAGGGTGTTCTCGACGGTAGTGTTGATGGAGCGCACGTAGGGCTTGGAGAAGATCACGCCTTCCGGGCCGCCCGTGGCGAAGCCAGTCATGCGGAACACCGGGCCGCCCAGAATTTCTGCATCGATTCCCTCGGGCAAGACAACCTCATCGTTGTGGAGCGTGAGGAAGACCGGCCCGAAGAGGTTCTCCACGGGTTGGACAGGGGCCTTTGGACAAAAGATCCTGCGACCTTCCGCGGGCAGCTTCACCCGATCGGAACGGACATTCAGTTCCAGATCGGGATCGTAGACACCCACAGTTCGGGGTTGGGACTCCCCCGGGATCCACACCTGACGCTGCTTGTAGAGCCTGATCCGGGCGAAGGGGATGTGGAACTGTCCAGAGGCCGGGGTCGAGAGGATCGAACAGTCCGATGAATCGATGCTTTCCACGTTGGTGATCTTCCATTGGCCGGAGCCTTGGAAGACTCGCAGGAGGCGCAGGATATCGTTCATTCCGGGATCCGATTCCCCCAGGCTGAGGGGATGGAGCTTGGCCTTGGCCTTGGTGTGCGTTGTGTAAGTGGTGCCACCGCGGGTCACGATGATTTCGGATTCGATCTCCACCTCAAAAACCATGCATCGGCGCACGCAACCCCAGAATTGGTCCTCATAGTTCAGGCCCAGCAAGTCGGCTAATTTCGTCAGTTCCATCATGCGATAGATCCGGACGATATCGTGACGGATGCAGTCGTCGCACGCTCGGTTGATTCCACCGAGTATCGCTTTCGCCGCAAGATTGCCACATTTGCGGATCTTCTTCTCCAAGTCTCCCATGCCCCCGTTTCCGAAGATTGAAAAGTCGTCTACAAGTCCCAGCAGGCTCAATTCCTTCAGCCACCGCAGCCAGGCGTTGATGGCTTCACCGAGCAGGGCATCATCGGAGGCAGCTTTCTGGAGTTTGGGGATGATCACGGTGTCCGCGATGCGGACATAGAGCCGATAGAGTGACTCATTCTCACTCACCGGCTTGTCACTGCAGGCGGGATCCGCCTTGCAGGCGGCGAGCGTTTTGGCGACTTCCTGTGCCATCGCCGATTCCGGATCCTGCGGTGCATTCTGCGACTGGGCCTCGGCGTCGGCCGCGGTTCCCTGACCGGCTCCCGCCATGCTGAAATGCCAGAGGTGCAAGGAAAGAGTCCGGTTGGTCTGGAAACCCGGCTGCAAGGCGAATTGGCTACCGTCCGGTCGTGACCCAAAGGCCAGGAGATTTTTGGCATCGATTCCGGCTGGAAGGGTGAGGTCCAGCCGAGCCGGCTGATCGAAGACCAGTCCTTCAGGTTCCAGCAGGACCGCTGCCCGCAATCCACCGCTGAGCGGCAGCCCGCCGATCTGCGCAACGTCGGTCATGGTGATGGTTTCGGGACCGGAAAGCGCTCCCGGCGGAATCTCCAGATTGAATCGATAACCGGCACTGTTGGTCAGGCGAAGGATCCCGCCCATCTCATCGAATGCTCCAGAGATTCGCGCGGCCGGGTTGAGGATGGGGTTGACCTTGAACGGACGCGGTTCCGGCAGGCCGGCAATGCCGCCAGTCGCCCGGAAGAAGACGGCTTCGCCGTCCGTCGGCAGATGCAGCGTGATGCGTCCGGTCGTGAGGTTCGTCTTCATCACCCGCGTCCAGCTCTTGAGGTCCGCGGACTTCTCCACCGTGCAGGGGGTGCCGACGGCAGCAACCAGATCCATCCCGATCCCAGAACCGGGAAACAGTTTGAGATTCTCGATGGTCAGACGGTTTTCCGGGGCCGCTGGAACCGTGGAGACCGAGAGAGATTGAGTCACCGAGCGCCCCAAAAGATCGGTGATCCGCACCTGGGCCACATAGGTGCCGACGGCACCGGGCAGGCCATCGAGCATCCCGCGGCTCCGCAGCCCCAACCCAGGCGGCAGGCTGCCCCCGACCAACTCATAGCGCAGAGGACGCACGCCGTTTCGGGCAAAGAGCGGGTTGAGGAAGGGCTCGCCTGCGGCCACCTCGGTCACGTTGGTGGTGATCAAGGTGGGAGGCGGAGTGGAGCCATCCACGATCCGCAAGGAGAAGAAGGTCGCCCGATGTCGTGCGGCCTGGAGCGTGATCCCCGGAATCGATTGGGTGTCGTTTGTGGCGAACGTGTAGGCCGTGATCCGGATCTCTGCCTCGCCCACCTTGCGGAAGGTCGCCGCGGGAACGGTCACGACGTTGGAGAAGCCCGAGAGAGCCCCGGGCTGGCCGGGCAAGGGTGTTGCAAAGATGACGGCATCGTCCTGACCGATCTGGAGTTGGATGTAATCCACCGCCGATCCGCCTGCAGTCCGGGTCCATCGAAGCGTCCACGGTTCGCCAAGGACGACATGCGGCACACCCTGCCAGTCGCTCACCTGAACGGGCGCTGGAAGGATTCCATCGGTCAGTGGCAAGGAAGCCGTGGCGGACCCGCTCACAGCGAACGCCGTCACGGTGTAGGGCCCCGGCGGATGATTGGTGTCGGATTGGGCCGAGGACTCGGAGTTCTCGCGCCACTCGCGCCATTCGGGCCATCCGGTGGCTTGGGGAATGTGAGTGGCCCCCGACACGGGAGCCACCACGCGCACCCCCTGCTCCAGAGCCGCACTCGCAAGGACCAAGAACTCCGGCCCCACCAGTTCGAATTGTTCCGCATCGGGTTGGTCCCACCGCTCGCCGCGCGAGATCAGCACGGTCGAAACGGGGAACACTGGGCCTTCCGCTGCGGTGCCAAACCGCCCTTCCTGAAGCCTCAGAGCCTTCCCGTTGGCGTCATAGCCTTCCAGACTCCATTGGATCGAGCGGTCGGCGGGGAAGGACGATACCGGGACGCAGGTGAGCCGTGTGAGATCGGAGTTCCACGATGGAGTCACCTTCAGAAGGAGGGGCACCGATGCATCCCGGAAGCTGGCTGAGGTCGTGGCAGGATTCATGGGCGTCGAGAAGCGGAACACCACCGACGAATCCGTCGGAACTTCCGTGGCTCCGTCAGCCGGGTTCACCGACAATAGGAGCGGTGCTGCGGAGGAGACGGTGAAGACGCCGTTGGCCGACGAGAGGATCCCGCCATCGAGGGCCACTCCGTTCACAGTCCAGACGTAGGTGTGAGCGTCTATCCAAAGCGTCGTCGGCGAGCAGTTGAGTTCAGTGTTGCCTGCCCCCCAGATCAGTCCCATCGACAACGGGGTCTGCGGAGATTCGATGTCGTAGAACAGTACCGTCATCGCCGCCGGATTCATCGCCGTGCTGAAACGGAACTTCACCGACGTCGACGAAGCCACCCCGATCGACCCGTTGGCGGGTGTCACCGAGGCGACCGCGGCGCCGCCGCTGCCGGTGGTGAAAAATCCATCGACAACCCCGACAAGGGTGGCACCTGCTGGATCCCTGCCAGACAAGTTCCAGACGATGGGATGGTTCGAGGGAAATGGCGGAACCGGCGTGCAGGTAAGCTGGGTGCCCGCGGCATTCCAGGAAGCCACAGTGCTCAACGGGGAAAGTGGGTTGAGCGGATCTAAGAACTCCGCTGCGGTGTGGACCGGGTCCATGGCCACGCTGAAGGTGAACACAACGGGACTGGCCGGCGGTACGCCGAGGGCGAGGTTTTCCGGAATGACCTGCACGAGGGATGGCCTCGCTTGAACGAGACCTCCCCGTGCGAGGAAAACGATCATGGCCAACTGGAAGGCCCTCGCGGCCATGGCTCCTTCGGTGCGGAAAAGGTAGTTCATAGGTTGCCAACCCCACTGTCTGCTCCGCTCGTGAAGGGGCCAGATGTCCGCTTGCTCAAGCTGCGTCTTTTCTTGCCCTGCTCCGAACGCTTGGCAAGCCGGCGCCCAGCGCTATCCCACCGGCATCACCTGTCCGGGGCTTCCGTGAATTGCGCAATTGCCTCAAGTCGGAGGTAGACTTTCTGCTCATCTCCATCGCCATAGTAAGAGGTCTCCTGCTGTTCGGCGTGGCCGGACTCACCCTCGAGTCAGTCACGCTCGCGATCACCGCAAGACTGATGAAGGAGGGGCGACAGCATATGAAACCCGCCGCGCAACCCCTGGGCGATACCAACGCGGTGGCACGGCTCGACAACGAAGGAAGCGCCCTTGCCCACCTGACAACAGCCCAGCCATGAACTCACCGCCCCCCACTGTTGCCCCGCCGGGCGAAGCCTGGCATCACCGACCAGCGAAAAAGGTGCTCACCCAGCTCGGTTCCGCTCCCACCGGCTTGTCGACCGCCGAAGCGGCCCGGCGATTGGCCCAAGACGGCCCAAACGAGCTCCAGGAAGCCACGCACATCAGCGGCTGGCGCATACTAGCCCGTCAGTTCAAGAGTGTGGTAGTCTGGGTCTTGATCGCTGCAGGCGTGTTGTCCGGTGTCCTCGGCGAGGTTTTGGAAGCCATCGCGATCCTCGCGGTGGTGGTGCTCAACGCGGCCATTGGCTTCTACCAGGAATTCAAAGCCGAGAAATCCATTGCCGCGCTCAAGCTGATGACCGCACCGAAGGCCAAGGTGCTGCGCGACGGCGCACGGGTGGAGATTCGGGCCACCGGCCTCGTGATTGGTGACGTGCTGACCCTCGAAGCCGGCGATCTCGTTGCCGCCGACGCGCGGCTGCTGAAGCTGGCCTCGCTCACCTGCATCGAATCGGCGCTGACCGGCGAATCGGAGGCGGTGACGAAGCGGACGGAGGTCTTGGCAGAAGTGGCCCCCCCGATCGGAGACCGCAAGAACATGGTATTCATGGGCACCAGCGTCGCCGCCGGCACCGGCGAAGCCGTGGTGGTGGCGACCGGCATGAAAACCGAAATCGGCCGAGTTGCCGGTTGGCTGGAGGAAGCCGGCGCCGAAGAACGCACCCCGTTGGAGCGCAACCTGGAGTCCTTCGGCCGCGTGCTCATCTGGACCGCGCTGGGCATCGTAGCCCTGCTTTTCGGGCTCGGACTCCTGCGCGGGACGAAACCACTGGAACTCCTCATGACGTCCGTGAGCCTGGCCGTCGCCGCCGTTCCGGAAGGTTTGCCGGCGATTGCCACGGTCTCGCTCGCACTGGGTGTTTCGCACATGTCCCGACGCCGTGCGTTGGTGCGGAAGCTGTCTGCCGTCGAGACGCTCGGTTCCACCAATGTCATCTGCACCGACAAGACCGGCACGTTGACGGTGGGTGAGATGACCGTGCAGACGCTCTACGTGGCGGCCGAATCCTTCGAGGTCACCGGTGAAGGCTATGGCCCGGCCGGCGAGGTTCGGCAAGATGGCCGCAAGGTCGCCGCTGAATCCGGGGAAGGCTTGCGGGAATTGGCGAACATCCTCGTCGGTTGCAACAACGCGCAGCTCACCCTGGAAGCCGGCCTTTGGAAGACCGTCGGTGATCCCACGGAAGGCGCGCTGCTCGCAGCCGGGCTCAAGGTCGGGGTCCAGCGCGCGGACTTGGAACAGGCTTTCCCGCGCCATCACGAGCTACCCTTCGACTCCGGCCGAAAACGCAGCGCAGTCATCCGCCGCCGGTCCGACGGCCAGCTCCGCGCTTTCGTCAACGGGGCACCGGATAGCCTGCTGGATCATTGCACGCGGATCTACACTCGGAACGGAGTTCGCCCGCTGACCGACACAGATCGCCAGCACATCCTCGCCCAGACGGCGGTGCTGGCAGAGCGGGCCCTGCGCGTGCTGGCCTCCGCCTATCGCGACGTACCGGACCTACCACCCGCCGAACTGACGGTCGAAGGGGTGGAGCACGACCTGGTGTTCGTCGGCCTGGCCGGCATGCAAGATCCACCACGGCCGGAAGCCAAGGCAGCAGTCGCCCAGTGCCAGGCCGCCGGTATCCGTGTGGTGATGATCACCGGGGACCATCCCCAGACGGCCACCGCCATCGCGCGCGAGCTCGGCATCATTTCCGCCGCGGGCAAGGCCGTCACCGGCCGGGAACTGGACAAACTGGATGAGGCTGCCCTGCGCCGACGTGTTTCGGATATCGCCGTCTACGCGCGCGTCAGCCCGGAGCACAAGCTCCGCATCATCCGCGCCTGGAAAGCCGGTAATGCCGTCGTCGCAATGACCGGCGACGGGGTGAACGACGCCCCGGCCCTCAAGGGTGCCGACATAGGCATCGCCATGGGCAAGACCGGCACCGAAGTGACGCGCCAGGCCGCCGACATGATCATCACCGACGACAATTTCGCGACCATCATCGCCGCCGTGGAGGAAGGGCGCAGAATCTACGACAACATCCAGAAGACGCTCCAATACCTGCTCGCGGGTAGCACTGCCGAGCTGCTCCTCATGGCTATTTGCGTCATCATCGGCCTGCCGACGCCATTGCTGCCGATCCACCTGCTCTGGATCAACCTCGTCACCGACGGTCTCCCTGCGCTGTGCCTGGCGACCGATCCCATTGATCCAGACGTGATGAAGCGAGCGCCGCGCTCCCACCTGGCCGACATTGCCGACCCGAAGTTCCTCCGCACGATGTTCTTCACCGGCAGCCTCACAGCGACCGTCACCTTCGGCGTTTACTTCTACGCCCTGCGCACCCAGACGCACGAGTTGGCCCGTTCGTATGCCTTCGCCACGCTCGTCTTCGCCGAATTGCTTCGCGCATTTGGAGCCCGCAGCAAAACCAAACCCGTCTGGCGCATCCCGCCCTTCGGCAACCGAAAACTCGTGCTGGTGGTGGCGCTGACCTTCGGACTCCAGCTTCTGAGCCAGCACAACACTCTGCTCGGGCAATTCCTGCGAATACCGGCGATCCCGCTGACCGAGGGTTTGTGGCTGATCGCCGTGGGCTTAATCCCGATGCTCGGAATCGAAGCGATGAAGGTGCTGCGGAATCAGACCAGACCGCCTCACGGGCCCGTCGCTTCCCCCTGAAATTGGAATCGGCGCCATCTTGACGTCTGCGTCGGCTGGCTTGTGTCCTCGGACACGCCTGTGCCCACGCCGGTCCGGTTTTCTGCTCCGACCACGACTTTCTCTGGCGCACGCACTGCCAGCCGGCGGAGCTAGGGCGCTTCGGCATCTTCAACCGTTCCTACTACGAGAAGGTCCTGATCGCCCGGGTTCATCGGAAGCTCCTCGCCCGGCCGCGGCTGTCGATGGGTCTCGCTGCGGGAGCAGGGCTCTGGCGGGACCGATCTCATTCCATCACGGAGATCACGGAGATCAAGGAGCTCAAGAAGTTCCGGGCAGAACTGGCGAAGTGACACGCCGGTTCCCCAGCTCAGGCCATCGCCGCCAGCAGGTCGGCCAGCGACACGGCGGCAAAGCTGGTAGCGGAATCGCTCATGGCGTAGGGGATGATCAACTGCTCGCCATGCACGAGCGCGCCGCAGGTGTAGACGACGTTGGGCACATAGCCTTCTCGCTCGGATTCGTTGGGACACAGCAGCGGCTCGCGCAGCCGGCCGATGACACGGCTGGGATCGTTCAGATCGAGCAGGAAGGCCCCGAGGCAATACTTCCGCATCGCGCCCACGCCGTGGCTGAGCACGAGCCAGCCGGCAGCGGTTTCGATGGGCGAACCGCAGTTGCCCAGCTTGATGAATTCCCAAGGTTGGTCAGGCACCATCAAGACTTTCGGTGCCTGCCAGTAATGAAGGTTCTCTGAGAACATCAGGAGGATGTTTTCGTCGTCCTGCCGCGAGACCATCGCGTAGCGGCCGCCAATCTTGCGCGGGAAAAGGGCCATCCCCTTGTTCTGAACGCCCGGTCCGTTGAGTGTGCTGAACTTGAAGCGCAGGAAGTCGGGCGTCTCCAGCAACTGCGGAAGGATGATCTTCCCGTCGTAGGCCGTGCAGGTGGCGTAGTAGGTCAGGCTGCCGTCGTCCTGCCGGAACCGGACGAAGCGGGCATCCTCGATGCCGTTGCTCTGACTCGGCGCGGACGGGAAAAGGACCCGCTGCGACAACTGGCTGGAAGCCGGAAAGCTGACCTCGAAGTTGGACTCAGCGAGCAGCAGCAGTCCGCGAGCAGCCCAGATCGCCGCGGCGTCGGAAGTCTCGGTCAGGCCCGACGCGATCAGGACCTGGTGCAACTCCTTGAGCGTGAAATCCTCATGCAACTTGTCCAGCACCCGGCGGCAGAACTCATTCTGAACGCCCGCATGCTCCAGTCGGTGGGTAAACAATTCCTTGGTGAAGGCAATATTGCTCACCCGCTCCGGCTCCAGCACAAACGGCACGGTCGACGACAGCGTGATGCGGTGGTCGCGGTTGATGATCCCGGTGCGGAATGTAATGGATGATATGTGTCCCTCGCCGGTGGCCCGCAGGCTGAGGATGAACCGCGACGAGCCGTCCGGCAGGCCGGTTTGGTCGGGGTGCGGCACGATCGACGGATTGAACAAGGCAGCGGACTCGATGGCGTACTCGTTGGTGAAGTAGGCGCCGATCAGGAGCTGCCTTGCCACCGAAGGTTTTGCCTCCGGTTCGAGGTAAATCTTCACCTGGTCAAAGCGGTGGCGAAAGTTGACCTCCACATCCAGATGGCGGTCGGCGAAACCGCCGAGCACGCGGTTCAACGATTCCACCACAGTCTCTTCGGAAAGGGCCATGACCCGCGCAACGATCCGCCGGGAAATGTCGTCGGTGGACGGGCGGAAGGGGCGCATCAGCACCCGGTTTCGGTCGGGCAACAGCGTGGGGCCAATGCGTTTGGCATAGAGCAGCGATTGGGGAGAAGCAGTCATGGGAAGGGCAAAGCGGAACCTACCGAGCGGAAGCTCACCGGTCGGCGGGCTCCTTGAAGCTGGTGAGCGAGTTTTGCAGCGCTTTCATCTCGGCCAGAGCGATGTGGAAGGCCAGCGTGGACTCCGCCCCCTGGTTCTGGCTGAGCCGATCCATGTGCAGGCCGTCGCGACAGCCGCCCGTGGTGGAGTCATAGACGGCGAGCCCCAGATCGTTGCGCCCGAGGAACCATTCAAAGGCCCGCCAGGCCTCGGTCACCCAGAAGGAGTCGCCCGTCGCGCGGTACGCCTCGATGCAGGCGGACACGGTGACTTGGGCCTCGATGGGTTGTTGGTCAAACTGCGCCCGTTCCTGCCCGCGCCGGTAAAAGCCGTTCGACCCAACGGGCCGGAAGGAGCCGGCGTCGGACGTCTGCACGCCGATCAGCCAACGCAGGGTCTTCAGGCCGAGTTCCAGCATGGGTCCGTTCCCGAGGCTGCGCCCGTTCAAGATCATCGCCTGCGGCAGCCGGGCATTGGCATAGGACACACTTTCCTCGAACCAGAACCATTCACCTGTCGCAGCGTCGGCGTAACGTTGCTGGAGCTTGGCAGTAAGCATCTCCCGGATCTGGCCCGCGCGTCGGTCTCCACCGAACCGGCGCAGGTATTCGTCGATGCCGATCAGCGTGAACGCCCAGGCGCGAGGTGAGGCGAAATCGGCAGCGACCGGCAGCGCCCGTTCGAACAGTTCCGCCGCCAGCATCTGGAAGCTGCCGTGACCGGCTTGGGACACACACAATCCGAGCGCCCAAATGGCGTGGCCCTGACAGTCTTCCGAGCCAACTTCCTCCAGCCAATCCCGGCCGAAGCTCATGAAGTTGCGGAAGCGGCCCCGCTCCCGGTCAAAGGCGTGGTTCAAGAACGCCATGTAGGTCGCAGCGTGGGCATTCAGTTGCGGCGAGTTGTGTCCGAGTCGCTGCAACATCAGCGCCAGCACCAACGCGCGAGCATTGTCGTCGGTGCAATAACCGTGCGAGAAGTTCGGCACCGTGAAGCTCGCGTGCTGGAAGATGCCGGTGGAGTCGCTGAGGCGGAAAAGATGCTCGAGCTTCAGCGCAGGCAACTGGCCGGGCGTTTCATCGAGCGTCTTGATGGGCGACGACCGGCGGCCGATAAAACTGTGGTCTAGCCGCGCCTGCTCGAACGAGCGGCCGTAAAGCTGCGCGACATGGCTCCAAATCATGTCGCGGCCCTGCAAATAGGCCTGCTTGCGGAGGGAATGCCGGGTCTTTTCGTCTCGCAGCAGTTCCACCACTGCGGCGGTGATGGCGGCCGAATCACGGAACGGCACCAGGCGCCCGCGGTCACCGGCCAGGAGTTCCTTCGCGTGCCAGTAGGGCGTCGAGACCACAGCGTTGCCTGCACCAAACGCATACGCGAGCGTGCCGGACGTGATCTGTGCCTCGGTCAGGTAAGGCGTGAGGTAGATGTCGGTGGCGCCAATGAACCGCATGAGCTCCTCCAGCTCGACGAAGCGGTTGAAGAAGACGACGTGCCGCTGCACGCCGAGGTCCTTGGCGAGGCGTTCCAGGTTCAGGCGGTAGGCTTCGCCCTCTTCCCGCAGCAGGTTGGGATGGGTCTGGCCAAGGACGATGTATACGACGTTGGGAAACTGGCGGATGATTTCCGGCAACGCCCGCAGGGCAAACTCGATACCCTTGTTGGGTGACAACAGGCCAAAGGTGAGCAGCACCTGCTTGCCCACCACACCGAACTCGTCTTTGAAGTAGTTGGGGTCGGAAAACGGCATGTCGGGAATGCCGTGGGCAATCAGGTCGATCTTGGCCAGTGGCACCTCGTAGATGTCCCGTAGGAACTCCACGCCGCGTTCGGTCATCACCACCAACCGGGTCGAGAGTCGGATGAGCTCGCGCATGACTCGGCGCTGATCGGGATTAGGTTCGCGCAACACCGTATGCAGTGTGGTGATGATCGGCATCTGCAACTCGCGGAGCAGCGCCAGCAGGTGACTGCCGGCCGGTCCGCCATAGATGCCGAATTCGTGCTGCACGCAGACGGCATCCACGTCGGTGATGTTGAGGAAATCCGCTGCCCGCAGGTAGGCCGGCAGGTCCTGCTCGGCGATCTCAAAACGGACCTCCGGGGGGTAGTCGTAGCCGGCGGCGAGGTCGTCAACCGGCACCACCGGGCAGTGCATCTCCGGAAATGCCTTGGCGACCGAGCAGCGCAGGTCCGTGGTGAACGTCGCGATGCCGCACTTCCGCGGCAGGTAATCGCCGAGAAAGGCGACCCGGTGGAGGGCGGAGGCGGAAGACATGGAGAAAAGAATCTTGGGCGAAGGGACTTTACGACGAATCACTAGATTCCTCCCTGCGGGGGTGACCACCAAGGACCAACTGCGTTTGCCGCACTAAAAGTACTGCCGGCGTCCCGCCGAAAGAACCTTGGGAGTTCAGGGACCTTGAAAGTTCCCCGAGCCCGGATACGAGGGCAGTTCGCTGAGTTCGAGGCCTTCACCCTGAACCAGGAACTCGACCATTTGTTGCGGCACTAGGCCGAGCGTGTGGGCACCCGGCAGGCAGGCGCAGTCCCAAGCCCCACAGTGGTATACAGTCCATCGCGCTAATCTGCGCCCGACCTCCAGTCCAAGGGCGCGCAAACTCGGTCACCTTCACGTGGGTCCGGACCTCTTCGAGGAGTCGAGTGTGGTTCGGGATCATACGAGAAAAAGGGGTGGAGTAGGGTCAGCTCTGCCGGAAGCCCCGGAGCGTGAGGGTCAGGCCGGCGACGGTGATGACGGTCCCGCAAAGCGGCTAGCAAACCGCTTTGTGGGAGGGGAAGCCGGATCAGTCTTTGGCCACGGGCACGCCAACGGTCATGTTGTTGACTACGCTGATGACGCCGTTGATGTCCGAAACCAGCTTGGTCACGAGGCTCTTCTCGGCCTCGTTCTTGGCAGAACCGCTCAAGGTCACCACGCCGTCCAGAGTCTGAACCTTGGTCTTCAGGGCACTGGTCGAACGGTGCGAAAGGAGCGACGCCTTGACCTGCGCCGTGATGGACGCGTCGTCGATCCGATCGACCTGCGGTTCGGTCTGGATCGTCGGCGTCCGTGCGAGGGTCATCTCGTTCTTCACCTCTTTCACGCCCTCGACGTCCTTGGCGTATTCCTCGGTAAGTTCCTTTTGGGCCAGGTTCACGGCCTCGCCGCGAAGGCTGACCACGCCGTTCTGCACGAACACGTCCGTCTTGGAAGCGCTCACGTTGCGGTGGAAGAGCAGCGTGGTCTTCACCTTGGTGCTCAGCCAGCCGTCGGAATGTTCAGCGGGAGCATCGCCCTTGAGCTTGATCCGGTTGTCCACGCGGGTGACGCCAGGGAGATTCTCAACGGTCGTTTCGGCCATGGCCCGGTGGTCGGCGTCGGCAACCGTGCCGGTCAGGGTCACGACACCGTCCTTGGCCTCGGTCTTGACCGAGTCGTGCTTGAGGTAGGTCTTGAAGACATACGACTTCTTGGCGGCGGACTCGATGCGGTCGTCCGTGTCCGCTGCAAACAGCGAAACGCTTGAAAGCAGCAAAGTGGCGGTAGCGAGGGCTGAGGGGATGGAGGATTTGAATTTCATGAGGGAGGTTTTTTTGGCAGGCAGCGAGGCCACCTGCTGTGGATCCAAGTTGGCGGAGCGACTACCCGCTTCGCCATAGGGCAAAACCCTTACGGACAGTAAAGGTAGCTGTGCGTCAGGCCGGAAATGGCAGATCCCCTCATAAAGCCTCTGGCTGGGGAGCAGGTTGGCGACGCTGCCTGCTCTCTTGCGTCCCAAACTCCACTCGCCATGGCCGCAAAGCTTGGCGCTGATCGCCGCTGATCGTGGAGCCTCAAAAAGTCCCGCCCACCCATCACGAATAGCGCGCCAAGCCCACCACGCCCGCGACGGCCAGCACGCCTCCGACGAGAGATCGGCGCGTCGGCCGTTCCTGTTCCAACCAATAGGCCAGCGGAATGACGGCCAGTGGCACCATGGCGACCACCGGCAGCACCTGGGAAACCGGATGCCGGGCCAACGCCCACTGGTAGCACACCACACCCAGCGTCGGACCGGCCAAGGCGTTGGCCAGAAGCCATCCGCGTCCCTCCGAAAGCGCCGGGCCCAATGGAACCGTACCAGAACGGAGACGGGCCGCTCCGTACCAAAGTCCGCCCACGACCAAACCAGCCAAGGCCCGCTGGAGGCTCACCGTCATGGGGTGTGCCTGCTCTCCGGCCAGCCTTGCCAATTCGAACCCCTGTCGGCTCAAGACCGCCCCACCGGATTGTCCGAGTGCAGCCAAGAGTCCAAACCACACACCGGATTTCCACTCCACTCCCGCCCAGGCAGAACCGCGCTGTGGCGCCAATGCCAAGAAGACACCCGACAATATGGTGAAACCGGCCACGATTTGCACACCGGTTGGCACCTGCCCGCGCCAGGCCCATTCCAGAAGCGCCCCAATGGGAGCCGCGAGGCATTGAGTCATGAGGGACGTCAGTCGGGAACCCAACCGAGGCAGTGCCAGAAAAACCCCGGCATCCCCGAGGCCATAGCCCACCACGCCACTCCACAAGAACCACGACAGAGACGGACCGGAGAATCCGGAGCCCATCACGAGAACAAATGCCACCAGCAGCAGGACAGCGAGGATTTGCCGAAAAAAATTCGCCGTTGCGGGTCCGAAGATGCCCACCGATCGACGGGCGCTCACCGATGAAACGGCGAAAAGCACCATGGCCAAAAGGGAGGGAATCATTTCAGAGAAGGAGGATAACTGCACCGGATCCAAACCCAGGACCCACACCGGCCCCTAAGACCGAGCCCGGAAACCGAAGTCAAATACCGGCCAAGGATTCAGGTCTTCCACCGATTCAGAGCAATTCTTGGGCGGCCGGAATCAACCGCTCCCGCAAGCGCTGAACCGCCTGCCCCATGTTGCGTTTGCCAAAGAGAT
>Ga0247843_1006470_pt1 | contig 15297 bp, 13 predicted proteins | sample LaCruzMarch2017__FD_192420 | JGI IMG/M metagenome (GOLD analysis project Ga0247843, IMG submission 192420) | Freshwater microbial communities from meromictic Lake La Cruz, Castile-La Mancha, Spain - LaCruzMarch2017_8m | ecosystem: Environmental > Aquatic > Freshwater > Lake | place: Spain... | reverse complement strand
CGCCGTCCGCACTCGTAGCGCCCTGGCCGCCGCGACGAACGGCGTAGGAGGAACTTGCTCCAGCCGACACCGTGTAGATGCGACCTAGGTTGAAATCACTCGGGAAGGTGCCACTGGTGTTGTTCCAGAAATTTCCGCTAGGTTGGAACCACAGTGGATTCAATCCACCATTGCCTGTGCAGCTTGATCCCACACCGAGCAAGTAACAGGTGAAGCTACTTGAAAACACGGCCGGGTTGCTAATCTCGTACCAGTTTGATCCCCCCATGCTTGAAGATTGGGTAGGGATGTAACGAGAGTTGTAGTTGCTGGCAGAGTTTGTGGCGCCTGATGGGGTGCTAAAGCCCGTGTCGATCACGCCATCGCTTTGCGTGTAGCGAACCCATTCCCACACGTTACCTGCGACGTCCCAGATCACTTCGCCGCTTGAGAGGTACTGCGTGCGCCGTTGCTCAAAGCCTGAGCCCATCGCCTGACCTGAGTTGTTGCCGGTGCCGCGATAGCCCGCGGCAAACTCATTTGCTGCGTTGGGCGTTGCGGTCCAGGGCCAGTTGCTCGTCGAGAGGTCCGTGCTTGCTGCGGCTAAGGCGTTTGAGCCAGACCATGAGATTCCCGTGGCGAGGCCCTGGTTGGGGTCTGTGATTCCGTTGTCCGTATGGCCGCGAGCGACCTTGCCACTTCCAACCGATCCACCACTCCAGTTCGTGCTGGTTGCGGTGATATTGGCCGCCATCGCTTGCCACTGGGCATTTGTAATGAGTTGGTAGGCGCCTGTTCCGTTTGAGGATGCACCATTGTTGAGCCTGTCACACATTTGTACGGCTTGGCGCTGTTGAATGTTCACGAATGGACTGCCATCAGGGCGAGAATCCGGCCACCAGGCAGCGTTGTAGGTGTTGTTGCCGTTACCCGAGTTGGCGAGTGTCGCAGCTCCAGCCGTGGGATTTGATGTGACGGCTTTCATTTCGAACTTAGCTACGCAGAAGTCGCTCGTACCATAGGTTGCGTTGGCCGGAACGCCCACATAGTTCACCGGACAGACGCCCGTGGCATTTACGCTACGGGTAACGGTGTTGGAAACAAGGCCGCTTGGCTTCTCAGCGTAAAGACTCACGGTCCGCGTCGCAGCAGCGGATAAGTTCAAGTCCTGCATTCCGAGCACGAGCGTTAGATCGCCGCCCGTACACGTGGAGCTAATGAGTGTGACGCCACTTCCCGGAGTCACGCTGAGAGTAGTGCCTGCTGTCGAATCGCAAGTGCCGCTGAAGGTGTAGGTGCCACCCGCAGTGACAGTGATGTTTTGGTTCTGGTTAGGGCTGGAGATGAACGGATCGGCAGGTTCTTGGAAGTCCGCGCCAAAGCTCGCGCTTTTGTAGGTCGCGTTGCCCGCCGTATCCAGAACGCGCAGGTTTACATAGTAGGTGAGCCCATGAGTCATCGCCGTAATGCCGCTCGGAGTGAACGACGGGGTGGCAAACGTTGTCCAGGCCTTCATGTTGCTACAGGTACTCGCACAAGCTCCAGCACTGGGGCCAGTCGTGCCGATTGCGTATTCGTAGCGGTCGATGCCGTTTGCGTCGCTTGCGGTCATGTTCGATGCAGCGACGGACCCGAGGCTCGTCGTGGACGTTGTCCAGCTGGGCGCGGTGACGGTTGCGGTCCAGTTCGGGTTCGTGGCATCGACAACGATGGTGTTGGACTGCACGCGAGTGCTGACGTTTTGGGCAGCGTCACGCACCCAAGCACTGAGGTAGTTTGATCCTTCGATGGCGCTGACCGTGTACGTTGCCGGAAGCGTCGCAGACGTGACCCATGAGCAGCCGCCGACCACCGAGCTGTTCTGACGGATGCAGTAAGCCGTCATTTCGGAAGATGCGGTGCCGAACGAAAGCGACCAGTTCAAATCCGAAGCTCCACGGTTTGAGGCACCGTTGACGGTAATCGAAGCGAGCGTGGGTGCCGTGTTGTCGTGGACGTAGGTTCCTATCAAGGTGCAAGCGCTTGTGGTCGCAGCTGCGGTCGCGGCCTGGGCATAAACTGTAGTTGACGAGTTTGCCGACACGTTGATCGCAAGGCCAGCGCCTTCGAAGGCGGCCTTAGTCCCTGTGGCCAGCTGAGTCGTACAGCCGGCGTTGGAGTAAAGTATGACCGTTGAAGTGTTCGCACTCGAAGTGCCGATCACCTGGGGAGTCGTGCTGGAGTTGCTGGGGCTCGCAGGTGAAAAGCTCGCAAGCGCAGGGGCGCTCGAAGGAGGCGCGTTGTCGAGCAGAACAGAGTGCGTGGCCGAGGCGGAGTTACCTGCCTCGTCGGTGACGATAACCAGATAGTTAACGTAGCTGAGAATCCCGCTTGTGCCCGCAATGACAGGACTGCCTTGGTTCGTCAGTGACGTCATTCCGGCACCACTTGTAAGCGGAGCATCGCCCGCTACGGGGAAGTCGCCGGCTGTGGCTGCAACCTTACGGCGAACAGCCACTTGAAGCTGGCCCTGCGCCGTTGTGTTGTCATTGATGGTGAAAGAGAGGTCCCAGATTTTATTCGTCGAGGTTTTCGTGTCTGAAATGCTGATAGTCGGGTTGATCACGTCGGCAACAGTACGGGAGGCGACGTAGGCATCGCACTTGCGATTGTTTGAGGCGTCGAGTGCACAGACCGTGTAGTAGTAGGTGCCCGCAAGAACAGCGTCCGTGTAGGTCAGTGTTCCTTGGGTGGCGATTGGAGCGGCGCCATCGGCATCCGCGTCGGGGTTTGTGGGGGCTGCGAAGTTCGATCCGGTCTTTCTCCAAAGCTGGTAGCTGATGGCAGCTCCTGGTTCTGAGGCATATTGGTTGTCCGAAGTCGCTGCCGACCAAGCGAGCGTCACTCCGGCTGCATAGCCCACCTGAAGTGCGGACGAGAACACGGGCGGTGTTGAATCGAGCGCACGCTTGGCTGCGACGGAGAACTGTGGGTTGAGGTTGGTCGTGATGTTTCCCGCAGCATCGTAGGCGCGGACGTGGAAATTATAAGTGCGGTAAGGCGTAAGGCTCGTGACCGTACATTGTGTGATCTGGTCAGGGCAGGCGGGGCCCGAGCAAGCGCAGTCTTTGACTTGGGTAATGTTATTTGAGCCATCTACAGTGTAAACGAGGAAACCTCTGTAGTCGGACCAGTTGGCAGGCGCGTTCCACTTGACGATGACCTGACCTTCGGTCGTTGATTCGAGATCGCTTGCGGCTTTGATTCCCGTAAAGCCTGGGGGAGGTGTAAGGTCGCCTGTATTGATCGATTTTACGACCACGTTCTGAGAAAGTTGGCCCAGCTCATCCTCGTCGCGCAGGATGAAGGAGTACGAGGTGCTTTCACTCAATGCTCCCGTGAGCGTGATCGAGGTGGGGGGATTGTTCTGATCTGAGACGCTCTGGTTTTGCACGTTTGCGTAGTTGTTGATGTCGGTGCCGCACGAGCCGCCCGCGCAGCGGTAGACTCGACGAACGGATATGCGTCCGTTGGAGGGTTGCCAAGGTGCCGTGAGCACGACCTGGCCCGCTGTGAGTTGAGCGAAGCTAAGGCCCTCTGACGTGGGCGCTCCCGCGTCAGTGACCGCAACAGAAACGGTGTCCGCAGTGCCATCGCCCGAAGAGCAAATGCTGGAACTCGAACATGCTTGCACGGCGAAGTAATACGTCAGTCCGTCGCCGAATCCTGTGAGCGTTGTCTGGGTGATCGCCTCGTCGGTGATCTCCGCTCGTTTGAGGCGCCCTTGGCTGATCTCAGTTAAGACAGCCGAGCTTGTTCCAGTAAAGTCGTCCGATGTGGGCGCGGAGCCTAGTTTGCCCACGACCACATACTTTGCCGTTGGTACTCCGGTAGCGACCTGCCACTGGACCGCCATACTCGAAGTTCCTACGAGTGAGGAGGAGGTGATGCCCGCAAAAGTCGGGGCATTCACGGAAACTGTAGAAGCGTTCAGTTGGTTCTTGCCGTATTTGACGCTTGTTTCACCGCGCGAACTCTTGAAGGTGGCCGAACAGGTGTAGGAATAGGTGTTGCCTTCGCTGAGATTACGATCACGAAAGCTGGAGGCGCTTCCAGAGAAGCTCGAATAGACGCCGATGCCATCGCGTAGAACAGAAATGGATTCGGCACCCGTGGGCCATTCATATGACACTTCGATAGAAGTCGTGTTGATGGGGGTGGCCGTCAGGCAACCTTGAAAGTCAGAACTTTGACCGCCCGACCCAGAGCCGGTTACGTCGCCGAAGGTCTGCTTCTCATTAATACAGCCCGACAACGCGATAAGCATTGCCAAAGAAAGAGCCGCTTCTGTTGCTCCTCTCATTCGCAGAGGAGCTTTCCTCATATTACTCATCAACGTACCTCACCCTAAAGGTTACATACGCTTGTCGGTCTAAGCTGTGAAATTCTGAGTGAATTCTGGGTTAAGAAACAGCGAAGAGAAGAGAAGCAGCAAGCTAGCTGAAATTCTTCGGAAAATTTCTTAACCAAACGCTCAATCTTAGGTGCCCGATTTTCGGTGCCGCGACTTTTTTTGGAATCGAGCAATAAAGACTTAATTTTTGTTCAGTTAGCGTCGAAGGGTATGGAGCCTATGTGGATGACTGTACGTATTTTTGACCCGAAAGCTGCCAAACACATGAGGAGCAACAGAAGCTCCTCTTGCGCTATTGGTATTTCTTTCGCGTGCTTCGCTCTCCTAAGCGCCTGTTCGTCCAGCGGACTCACAATTTCGTCTAACCCCGAGGGCGCCGAGGTCACGAACCTCCAGGGCGAGCTTTTGGGGAAAACCCCGATCACTCTTTCCTCTGATCAAACCGCAAAAATTTCTGACAGTGGTCTACTCAACTTCAAAGTGGCCGCTCCCGGCTATTTGCCGCGCCTCGTGCATGCCGATGGAGGCGTGGCGCGTGAAATCAGCGTAGCACTGCCCAAGAGTGAGGCGGGCAGCTTCAAGTCCGAATTCCTGAGAGATTTTGGTCGCGACATGAACAAGATGCTTCGTGCGGCTTTCGTCATCCAAAAACTCATCGGACAACGCAAGATCGAAGAAGCCGCTCGCGAAATTGAAACCTTCAAAAAAGATTATCCCTCTATTGCTTACGGGCATGTGATGTCGGCTCATCTGGCTCTCGTTCAGGGGAAGCGTGAAGAAGCAAAGGCTTCAATGAGTCGCGCCCAAGCTCTTGATCCTGAGGATGGCGACATTTCTCAAAGCCTTAAACTGATCTCAAGCACGCCCACCTCCGGAGTTGCGCCATGAAACGGTTCATACTCGTGTTAGTGGCCGCGTTTTCGATGCCGAGCGTGTCTTTTGCTCAGGCTCCCGTAAAAGGTGAAGTTCTTGAGATGACGGAACTCTCAGAGCGCCGCATTCGGCAAAGCATTCAAGATTACCTTGGCCCCGAATCGAGGGCGGTCGTCAGCGTCTACTACAAAGAAAAGGGTTCAATCGCTCCTTCTCCGGTGCCAACTACGACGACCGAACAGGTGATCGGCAACTCCAACTGGATGATTAGCGGCCCCTATGCGCCTGAGAATCCCGAGCAGGCATCGGCTACTAGTGGAATAAGCATCGAAATGGAATCCGTCGAGGTGAGCATACAAGTCGAGAAGATCGTGGACGCAAAAGGCCGCGCCGAGATCGAAAAGCTGGCAAAGGAAATCCTTCGCGGCGTACCGGTCAAAGTTTCCGTTCAGTCAAGTCTCTCGCCGCCTGTAGCTCAGACTGTTAAAGAGCGCAAAGACGGCGAAGACGCCGCTCGCAAGCCAGCGTCGGTGAACGATGTCGTGGATGGAGCCCTTGAGAAATTCACCAAACGCTATGGACCTTTTGCTCCGCTGGCCGCCTCGCTCTTGCTTTTCTTGGGAGTGCTCATTGTGGCGATGATGCTTCGAAGTTCTGCAAAGGAAATTTCCGAGGGCCTCAAGTCAATGCGACCTGCGGTCTCTAATTCGGGATCGCAAACAATTTCGCTGAACAGTCCTGCTTCCGGCACGTCTCAGATCGAAAACAAGGGTCCGGCCTTGCCCGGAGGCGATGCGCGTCGCCCTGCGCTTCCTGCGGCAACTGCGATGGGAGGCGAGGTTCGCAAGAACCTGCAATTCATCGAAACCTACCTTATGGAGACGCCGCTTCTCTTTGTGCGCTCTGTGACGGACGACCCCTCTGATCTGATGGGCCTTAAATTCCTCGTATCGAAGTTCTCGCCTGAAGCAAGGACCAAGCTCAAAGAGCTTATCGGCGTCGAGCGTTTGCTCAAGGCCAGTAGCTACCAAGCGGGTGAAGAAGTCGTCGGTTTCAACGCCGGAGGCTGGCTTCAGCAGCTCATCGAAAAAATCGAACTCAAAAAACTCGCGGGCGGCACGGTCATCGAAGAAGCCCTCTCAAACGACGAATCTCTGCTGCTTTCCAATGCGGCTAAGGACAAGCTGCTTGAAGCCGCTCTCATGGTGAATACGCCTGCGGCGTGGCGCGTGGTGACGGATTTTGTTTCTTCGGACTTCCTTAAGGCTCGCGGACGCGATTTTGACCGCCAGATGTGGTCGAACGTCATCAAGGGATCGCTTGTCGCTGACTCCAAACAAGTGCACGAAGCCGCTCGGCAAATCATCGAGATCGTGCGCTTCTCGGTATCGGAAAATACTGTTCTATTCAAAGCCCAGCGCGAGCGCGACGAACACTTCACTAAGCAGCTTCTTCCATCGCTTATCGACACGATTCTCATGCAAGAATTGGGTGAAGATGACGAGTTTATCGGCTTCATCGTGCAAGAGACTCCTGAGTTTGCGAAGACGATTCGATCTACGGTCTGGACGCCTTCGCGTCTCAACGAACTTAGCGACGATTCTTTGAAGTCGATCTTCATGGGACTCGATACCGAGAAAAAGTCTTACCTCCTTTTTGCTTTCCCTGCCGATCACGCAAAGCGCTTTGAGGGCTACCTGCCCGAGGGCAATGGTAAGAAGATCGTGATGGATGCTGTTGCACGATTGAAGACGACCGCCGATCAGCCACTCAAAGATCGCTCGCGCGCGCTGGCTCGCGAGTTTCTTGATTACCTGCGTGTCGAAGTGATGCGCGGAAAAATGCAGCTCAAGGAAGGAGCTCTGGAAGGTTTCGAGTCAAGCGGAAGCGGTGGGCGTACACGCCAAGCCGATGCCGAAGTTATTGACGTCGAAACCGAAGAACCCCAGAGAAAGGCGTCATGAGTTGTGGGACGCCTTGGAGTTTATTTGGGGATCGTGACGGGACTCGCAGTTTGCGTGCCATTTGCCTCTGCGCAAAGTGCCCCCGATTCTGAGCTAAGTAACTCAGTCCGTCCTTCCTTACCTGAATCGCTTAACTATGCCCTTGCGGGCCCTGAGGCAAAACGCACGCTTGCGCATAAAGTGTTCGTCCGCACGAGCAGTGGGATTATTTCGAACGTAGGAACAATCACGGGTTCGGGATTCACCTTCGGAGGCGCAAGCGTCGGATTTGCTTTTGCCGTAACTGAGCAAATCTCGCTCGGCGTTGCCTACAAAGTCGAAACGAATTTTTCCAGCGTTCCGCTGAAGGGGTTTGATCTTTTCGGGCGTTATTATTTTCTTGGCTCCGGCACTGTCGTAACGACTCAGGATTCGTTTGGAAATCGCTCCGTCAGGCAACGCTCGTGGAGTCCCTACATCGGAGGGGAGTACTCGAACCGAGATTTCTATGTCGAAGGCGATCCCGAGGCTGTGAACGCCGAGGATCGTGCAGTCGCCGGAACACTCAGTGCTGTGAACGTCTCTGCTGGAATCGACTACCGCATTTCGCGTCATTGGGAATTCACGGCCGAGTTCAATATGACCCTGCTTCCGTTTGCGGGCTCGGACCCGCGCGTGAAGATTCGTTGGATGCTGGGCAGCTTTGGGGCGAATTATGTCTTCTAAGCGCGCGACTATGGGAGAGAAAACATCATGAATTTTTCAGCACCTCTTGGATTTCTTGTCGGCCTCGCGGTCATCTGGTTTGGGGTCACGACGGGCCTTCAAAACTCATCGGTATTTTTGGATCCTCACGCTGCGGCCATCGTGCTCGGGGGCACGGCTGCGGCAGCCATGATCTGTTTGCCTCTTTCTCACCTCGGCAACCTTTTGAAGATATTTGTGCGCACGGTAACGGGCAGTCACAAGCAGCAGATCATGGACACGATCAACGAGGTCGTTGAAGTGGCCCAGCTTGTCCAGGGGCAGAAAGAGCCCGATCTCGCCGTAGCGGCAAACAGCGTGAAGAATCCATTCTTCAAAGAATCGCTAGAGTTGGTCGCCTCCAGCGGAGCGCGTGACAAGCAGCTGCGAGAGATTCTTCAGATGCGCGTCGAGCAGCAAAACGAGATGTACAAGAAAGAAGGGGCCACCTTCAAGATCATCGGCAAGTTCCCTCCCGCTTTTGGACTTGTGGGTGCAACGCTTGGTATGATTACGCTGCTCCAGGGCCTTGGCGCTCCGGATGCGTTCCAGCGACTCGGTCCTTCGATGTCTGTTGCGCTCGTTGCAACTTTCTACGGTCTTATCCTCGCCAACGTGTTTATTATTCCTGTTGGTGAAAACCTCGCGCATGCTGCCGAGGACGACCTCACGATCCGCAAGATCATCGCGCACGGCGTGTTTCTTATCAAAGAAAAGGAACACCCGCTAATCATCGGCGAATACCTGAAGAGTTACGTATCTCCGAAGCAACGAAACAAGATGAAGCAGGCGGGTTAAGCCGTGTTTGGACAAGATTCAAAATCCAAGCAGGAGTCCCAGGAAGACGAAGGTTTTTTCGGGCCGAAGTCCAATAAGACAATCATGGTCGCTCAAGATGATGGCGAGGGAAACTGGCTCGTCTCCTATGCGGACATGATGACGTTGCTCTTCGGCTTTTTCGTCATCTTATCGGCTATGTCCACGCCGAACGCTGAGAAGGTTGAGCAGATCAAGAAGGCGACCGCCGAAAGCATGGGCGGCGCCTATACAAAACCCTTCGAAGAACTCTCAAAGAGCATTGATACGGTTCTAAAAGACATCAATCTCGACAAGGAAGTTTCCGTCGTCGAGACCGAAGACGGCGTGAAGATCACTTCCAAGGGGAAGCTGTTCTTTGATTCGGGCTCTTCTGAACTCAGGGCCGAGGCGCTTCAGATGATGGACAGCCTTTCTGCGCTTCTTGTAAAACAAGCACAAGGATTTCGCATCATTGTCGAAGGACACACGGACGATGTGCCGATCGCATCGAAACTTTTTCCAAGCAACTGGCAGCTCTCAAGCGCCCGCGCGGGAACTATCGTTCAGCTTTTAGAATCGAAGGGGTTCAAGCGTGAGAACTTAAGACCCTTGGGTCTTGCCGATACAGAGCCGCTTGTGCCCAATCGTTCGCCCGATGGTTCTATGATTCCGGCTAACCAAGCCGAGAATCGACGCATCGTTATTCGTCTTCAAAGAAAGCTCGGCAAACTTAGCTCAAGTGGGAGCGGCAGTTGAGCCATGTCGCTGCGTTGGAAGATATTCCTACTTGCGATTTTTGTGACTTTGTTTGTCGGCGGCTTTTCGTCGTGGATGTTTGCTGGAGCTTGGCAAGGACTGGCTAAAGCTTATGGCCTTTCATCGATTCAGCTGCGACTTGAGAGCTTTGAGAGCGTTGAGGCCGAGGGCTGGGCGATGGAGTCTGGTGCTAGCGGCGTTCGCTGGGTTACGCGTCCAATCCAAGTTTCGGGACGAGCTCTTGAGAAGTTTGCTGCTGAGATCGTAGATGTGGTGAAACTGACGAAGCTTCCCGAAGGAAGCTTCGAGGTGCATACGAAATCGAGCCCAGGAACCTACTTCATTGCATTCAAGGAAGTGGCTTCCCCCGGCGTCCTAAGAGTGGTTGGCATTGATTCTTCTGCTTCACTTTTGCGTCTATGCCCCTGGAATGCGCCATTTCTCGGAGCAATACTTGTCGCGTTCCTTGTCGCGGGGCTGATGGCTTTCATTCTCTCGGCGGGCCTCAATCGGGACTATCTTAGTCTAGAGCGTGCCCTGGACAATATCGGAGCGGGACGCCTTAAGGACTTGGAAATTCCCGTGTCGTCTGATCCCTCGGTCAGGCGCCTCGGCAATGCGGTCAAGAACACAGCTGATCTCCTCGCGCGCAAAGACGAGAAGATCTTCCAGGTCTCGTCGCTCGCCAATGAGGACCCTATGACGGGCGTGCCCAACTACCGCGCTTTCGAAGACTTTATGGGCGGGCTTATGAGTGGAGTTTTTGTGCCGGGGACGGTTCCCGTGCTTGGTATCATCGACCTCGATTACTTTAAGAAGATCAACGACAGTTATGGTCACCAAGTCGGCGACTTCGTGCTTCGTGAGACAACTCGTATCGTAAAAGAAACGATCCGTTTCGAGATGAAGGAAGATCGCAGTCCAGATTTCTTCGGTCGTTATGGCGGCGAAGAATTCGTAGTGATTTTTACGAGCGTGCGCCCCGATGCGGTTCATGCTGGGGCAACGAGAATTCTCCAGGCCATCAAGCAGGCGAAGCTCGCTGTCCCTAAAGAAGTATCCGAGTCGGGACAATCTTTTGAGCTATCGATTTCGTGCAGCATCGGACTTGCGACGTTTACGGGCAAGTCGTTCTCGAAGGAAGAGTGGGTCAAGGAGGCCGATCTGGCGCTCTACGAGGCTAAGCGTTCCGGGAGAGGCAAGGTCGTCATGCTGAAGCCAGAGCGCAAGGAGTGGACGTGAGGTGGCGCTCGCGTCTGTTGATTTGTGTGTTTGCATGGTCTGAGGCCTCTCGTTCGGACCAGTTGCTCACTGCCGATGTTCACTGCGAAGCAGGCAACTGCTTTTACCGCAAACGGCAAACGTCTCTGATTATTCCCTTGGATGAGGGCGCAGTGCTGAAGCTGGTGCTTGGGGATGTCGTGATCGGCGTTGGCAGCGGCACCCGCATCAAAGTTCGTTATGATGACGGCTCCAGGGCCGAGCTTAAAGACAGCGGTCTCATGAAAATTGTCGGCGGACGAAAAGACGCAAACCTCACCGATGGCTCGGAGGGGCTGAAGCCAACGCCAAAGCCAACACCCACGGGATCAAACCTTGTTTATATCGGAAGCTTTCCTTTGCGCGTGCTCACGCCGTCGCTCGACGAGCCGCTTATTTTTCAGAGTTTTCCTCAAACACTTCGCATTGTCTTTGAACCTATGACCCAAGCGGATTTGGAAAAGGTGAAGGCAAGTTATCTGAAGTGGTTCGTTGGTGGCAGCGAGCTCATTTTTGAGGAAACGGCTCTGGGGAGTCGTCAGTTTGCTGCGACGATTCAGGTCAATGCTCCAGGTGAGATCATGCTTCGGCCTGCGCCTCGTTCCGATGACGGCATTCGCATCAAGGTCCTAGGGGGCGACGCGCTTGAAGGACAGCTTCAAGAACTTCTAAAGAATGCCGATGGTAGTCCCGACGCAGGCATCGAGTTGCGTGGCAAGTAGCGGTGCTGGGTGGCAAAGCAAAAAGTCTATGCTGCTGCCCCTGAATCTTTGAAGCAGCTGCTTGCGGATGTTCTCGAACAGCTTGATGTTGCATGCGGCGATAAGATCGCCGTTTTTTCGTATGGGGATCGGCTCGTTCTTGAGCGAGCTGTTTTGGTGGCTGGCGAGCGTCGTTCGTTAGGGGACGATGACTTTGTTCTTCGAGTGGAATCATGTCTCGCAACGCGCCTGGCGACACAGAAACCTCTTAGTGCGCAAGACGTTGCGCGAGATCTCGATATTTCCACGACGACGCTTCATCGTTTTCTTAGGCGTGAAGGCGTGACTTTCTTCATGGTGCTCGATGGGCTTCGTCGGACAATCGCATTGCAGCTCTTTGCTCAATCTGAGAGAAAGCCGACTTCCAAACAGCTGATGTCGCGGCTCGGGTACAAGGATCGCAGTGCGTGTTTTAAGGCACTACGGAGATGGGGTTTTATATGATGATAGAGGCGCTCCGTGTGTCTGGAAATGTTCATTAAATTCAATATTCTACAGGAGCCTGGGACGTGGTATATTGGCTGAGTCTGTAGAGGTGCTCTTGGATAGCGAGCCCTTATGAAAGGATTCCATGTCTGAACCCGAAGTCAAAATTAGAATTCCTAAAGAAGGCGGTTTGGCCGAAGCGCGCCAGAAGTTGAAAGACTTGAAACGCAAAAGTCCTTCACCGGAACTCGTAAAAATCATCGAAGAAGTTACCGACGGGGAAAATGGTACCGATCAATCGGAAGATATTGCAGCCCGCAACCACGACAGAGATGCCGAGGTCTAGTCGGTAAATGGGTCGCGCTGTTCCATTCTATAAAATTGACGAATATCTGAAGACCTTGCCAACACCCATAACTGGATGTCTCGTAGACACCCAATTTTTGATTGCGGCTTCTGAAGAACTGCATGTTTTCTCCGAAGATGCAGAGTTTCTATTCGAAAAATTGGCTGAATATAAAATACCGATTTTTACCACTGTAACGACTCGGGCCGAGTTTATCGACTACAGAAGGCGTTCCATCATTACGGAGACTTTGATGGGGATGCTTGCCCCAAGTTCACCTTGGAAAATTTCTGAAGAAGTAACCAGAGTGCTTCGTGCACAAAAAGTATGGCTTGATACGCAAGCTAAGAAAGACGAGCTGCCACTTCTCACGGATACTCGCATTAAGACCTGCAAAGAGAGCTTCATGCCCAAGGATCATTCAGGTCGAATTGGGTGGATGAAAATTTGCGAGGAGTACCTTTCGGGGAAACTACTCGAAGCTTGGAATCTGCTGGTAGAAGGAATGTCGCTCAATTACCTCGATACCCGAAGCGAGAGCGTTGCTGCATACATGTCTCATTCTTTAAGCTGGGAGCATATGTACTCCATCAGCGAGAATACGGCACTTTCCTCAAGTGACTCTATGATCCTCAATACGCTGTGCTCATCGAAGTTCCCGTTTGTTGTAAGTGCCGACTTCGATTTGGCTTACGCGATGCTCGCGGATAGTAGCGACAAAACCGTGCTGCTTCCCGACAATCTTCACTATCACAAGGTGAAGGCGCTACGATTTTAAGCGGGAGGTCTAGCGTGAAGAATCCTATTGTTTATGAAGGCACTATCGAGGTTCGTTTTGGCGACGTGGACATGTATGGCCACGTCAATTCTGCGAAGTTTCTCGACTATGTGACGACGATTCGCTGGGCCTATGCCGAGAAGACGCTTGGAGTATCGTCGAAGCAGTTGATCGAAAAGAAACTCGGATTTTTCATGACCCGTTCCGAGATCAACTACAAGCGCTCGATCCCTCCCGGAGCCGTTGTCTATATCTGTTCCCAGATCGAGGAAGTCAAAGACACGGTTCTTCTGGCTTCGTTCAAGATCATGAGTGAAGAAAAGCAGAAGACCTTCGCCGATGGCACCCTGCATTTTGCAGTCATGGACCTTGAGTCGATGCGTCCGAGGGCGCTGCCTGACTGGGCCTTCCCATATTTCTTCCAGGAGTAGTTGCGTTGAGTGGCCCCGTCTTCCAAGAAGGGGTTCTGGAATCGTGCCCTTGTTCTAGACACCATCCGCTCCCTTCACCGAAAGGGTATTCCGCTTCATAGCGTCTCTTTGGGCAAGCGTTGTGATGCGCGCACGCTCGCACTGATCCGGAAAACGACAGGTGTCTCCACAGCTTCTGGCAACAGCCTGATGTCGATGGGGGCTCAGTTTTGCGGCTCGTGGAAAGCAGCCGTAGAAGAGGCTGTTTCGATTCCGCTTGCCCGCGCGCCTCATCCCGGACTCCCGATGAAGATGAAATGGCCCAAAGCCAGAGTGGTTCAGGCACTTCAGGCAATACACAGTAAGGGGATTCCTCTGGGAGTTGTTGGCTTTACCACAAAGTATCGAAAGAGGATCGAAGCCGTCCTGCGCGATGAACTCAAGATCGAGTGGGCGACAGCGCAGGCGTTGATTTCGGCAGCGAAGAAACGCTTCGGAACTTGGCGCGCTGCCGTTGAGTATTCTGGCGCACGACTTCCTCGCAACCATGCTCCCTCTGTGTGCCCAATGATCGACGGCGATACTGTCATCGCAATGATTCGTGCTTTGAGAGATGCAAAACTGCCTCTCTTTTACATCGATCTTCGGCGCAGGCGCTGGGACGGTTATGAAGCTTTTTTTGAATCTCAAAAATTGCCTTCGTTATCGGGGCACCGGCTCCTGCGTGTCGGAGAAAGGCGCTTTGTGAGCTGGGGGAGGGCGCTGGGAGTCGCAGGAATCCACGACTCTCTGGCTATAAAAGCGAGTCCATGGGCTCCAGAGGTTGTTTGCGAAGCGATAAGAATGCTTGCGAAGGAATTCCCGAGTCTTCATTGGATCGATCTATTTCACCTTTCGAGACGCAAGGTGGGAATACTTTTGCGGGCAAGATTTGGCCAGGAGAAGACATTAAAGAGATTTTTAATAGATGCTCATCGACACTTCGGAGGCTGGCGTAAGGCGGTCGCCGCTTCGGGGCTCGATCCACGCATCTTTTTGAAACCAAGAAGGCGCGTGCGTGCGAGCAATCTCAGTACGCTCGTTCCCCATGTTGTAGAAGTCCACTGGGACAGGGATGGAAGTCCGGTCCGCACGTTGCATCTCGGCGAGAGGCCTTCCGATCCTGAGCAAGAGCTTCTTCATCGGGAGTTTGATGAGAAGATAGATCATTTTCTGAGGAATGGCGTTGCTCCCCATCTAAGGGCCTTTGCCGGTGATCTTGTGGATGAGATCATGGGCAAGGACGCGGACCTAGGCCAAGCCATGTCGTCTGCCAGGTCGAAATACTTACTGGTGAGTGACTCTGAAGCAGACGAATTGGTTGATGCATTGAAGGTGTTGTTGGTCGAGTAGCGGAAGTATTTCTGGAGCTTGGTGAGGCTATGCTATGCCTCACCTTCGATAAGTATTTCGATGTCTCGCATCTCATAGATCGTGGAACCATTGTCGGGACTGTAGAAGCTCCCGGCATCGAGTTCTTCGGATTCCCATTCTGATTGGGCACAGCGCCAGCTCGTCGGGTCCATCTCTTTCATGACCGATACGGCATCGAGGGTCATCCATCCGACCTGCACGTTTTCCTCGTAGCAAGAGCGCATGGAATCCTCGAACGCTTCGGAGGTGTTCACGGGAGATAGTTCTTCTTTGAGAATTTCTTCGATGACCCATCCGAGTCCATATTCGCAGCCGTTACCTGGAAGCAAGCGCATCAGATCGTTTATGTAGAGTCAGTAATTATGTGAAGTCCGCGACGCGACAGCCTGCAATCGGCTCGTTTTCCCCTGGGGACTC
>Ga0247843_1006468_pt1 | contig 15301 bp, 15 predicted proteins | sample LaCruzMarch2017__FD_192420 | JGI IMG/M metagenome (GOLD analysis project Ga0247843, IMG submission 192420) | Freshwater microbial communities from meromictic Lake La Cruz, Castile-La Mancha, Spain - LaCruzMarch2017_8m | ecosystem: Environmental > Aquatic > Freshwater > Lake | place: Spain... | reverse complement strand
CGCGGTCAGCATGGCGTAGCCAGCATCGGCACGCCGTCGCCTGCACCCTGTTGCCGCCCCGCGCGCCTTGGGCAGCGGGTGGGGGGCGCCGTTCACCAGACCTGGCCGCTGAACCCCGCGAAGGTGGCGCGCGCGAAGCCGCGCACCGCGCGCAGCCCTTCCTTCAAGGCGCCGCGCTGGTCGGCCGCCAGGGATGCGGTGTCCACCAGATTGCCGGGCGCCAGGCCGGCAGCCTCGTCAGCCAGTTGCTGGCGCAGCACCACGTCCAGCAGCGTGTCGAAGGCGGCGTCCAGCGCAGCGCGCTCCCGCGCGGGAAGGCCGCCACAAGCCTCCAGCGCGGCCAGGCGGGGGCGGGTCGCGGCTTCCGGCAGGCCACGCGCCAGGGCCGCCAGCCGCGCCGCCGCCACCAGCGGCATAAGCCCATGCAGCTTGAGGTCGGTGCGCGTGCCCGGTCCCGGCTCGTCATCGGCAAAACCGCCCCAGAAGGTCAGCCCGACGCCGAAGCGCTGGTCCTGCGCCGCCAGCATGGCCAGCAGGGCGGGTTGCGCGGCGATCACCCGCGACAGATGCGCCCGCAGCGCCAGGCCCCAGGCTTCCGGGCCGGTGGCCAGGCGGAAATCCAGGAAAATGTCGGCGAACAGCAGCGCGGCACCGCTGCGCCGCCGCGCCCAGATTTCCCATTGCGCGGCCCATTGGCTGCGCGTCTTGCGCCAGAGCGGGTTGCGCGCCATCACGCCGCCCTGGCACAGCGTGAAGCCCGCTGCGGCGAGGCCCAGGTTGAAGGCCTCCGCCACCGGGCGGAACCAGCCATCCACCGCCGCATGGTCCGCGTCGGGATAATCGTCGAGCAGGAAGCCATTATCCTGGTCGGGCGCCAGCAGGCTCTCACCCCGGCCAAGGCTGCCCATGGCCAGCAGGGCGAAGGGCACCGGCGGCGGCCCATGCTCGGCCAGCACGCGCGCCAGGATGCGCCGGTGCAGGTCGAGGTTGATGCCGTTCACCAGCGCGACGATGGCGGGCGCCGGCAGCCCCTCGGCCAGCAGGGCGCGCGCCAGGCCGGCCTGGGCCTGCTTCACGCTGGCCTCGGGGCCGGCCAGCCCATCCAGATGCATGAGCAGGGTGCCGCTGGCCGCGGCCAGCGCCTCCGCCCGGTGCAGCAGGCCGATGCAGGCGCCGGCCGCATCCACCACCGGCAGGTGCCGCAAGCGATGCGCCCGCAGCAGGGCGATGGCGCGCCAGAGCCCATCCTCCGCGGCCGCCACCCGCACCGGCGCCGTCATGGCGGCAAGCAGCGGCGCGTCCGGGCCAAGCTGGAACGCCACCCGCCGCGCCACATCCTGCTCGGTCAGGATCCCCACGGGCCGGCCCGCCGCATCCACCGCCACCACGCAGGAGGAACGCGCCGCCGCCATCGCCGCCAGCGCCGCCCCCAGCGGCGCTTCGGGCGCCAGGGTGGGCGGCGGTGGCGCCATCGCCGCGCCGAGTTGCCCGGTCAGGGCAGCGGCGGGGCTTGGCGCCGGCATCTCACACCCGCTCGCTGACCTTGATCGCCACCTTGCATCCTGCCTTGATGGCGGCGGAGAGCAGCCGGTAGGCGGGCGCCTGCTCGGCCTCATTCTCCAGGCCGATGTCGCGATGTTCAAGCTCCTCGGCGCGGAAACGCTCAATGTCGGCGCGCAGCTCCGCCTCATCATCGCCGAGCGTCGCGGCCTGGTCGCGATAATGCTCGTCGATCGCCTCCTCCACCGCGACCGTGCAGGCCATGGCGGCGCGGTGGCCCAGCAGCGCGGTGCCGGCGCCCAGCACGAAGCCGGCCAGGTGCCAGATCGGCAGCAGGGCGGTGGGGCGGACGCGCCTTTTGGCGATCAGGCGGGCGAAGGTATCCAGATGGACCTGCTCCTGCGCCTTCATATGCTCCAGGATCGGGCGGTAGCGGGTGCGGCCGAGCACGGCCAGCTGCCCCTCATAGATGCGCTTGGCGCCATATTCCCCGGCATGGTCCACGCGGATGGTGCGCGCCACATAGTCGCGCGGCGTCGGGTCTCCGGGCAGGCGGCCCTCGGCGGTGTCCTGGTTCGGCATCAATCCCTCCTCGCCCGGCGCAGCAACAGTCCGCCGAGCAGCGTCGCATAGATCAGGTTCGTCTCGGCGACCGAAAGGGGCATCCAAGGGAAGAAATAGGCGGCCTCGTCACAGGGCTTGGCCGGCGCCGCCGCCAGGCCGCGCATCATCTCCTCGATGCTGGTCGCCGCCCCGGCCCCGGGCGCCAGGCAGGCCGGCAAGGGCGAGGGCCACCAGCCCCACTCCACACCCACATGCAGCCCGGCCACCGCGGCCGAGCCCCAGACGGCCAGCCCCGCCGCCACCAGCGCCAGCCGCCGCGCACGGCCGGACAGCGCCAGGCCGAGACCCAGCAGCGCCGCCGCCACCCAGTAGGGCCAGCGCTGCCAGAGGCAGAGCGCGCAGGGCGCCAGGCCCGGCCAGGTTTCGGACCCCATCGCCAGCAGCGGGGCCGCGAGAGTTGCGATCAGGAAAGGCCACAGCATGGGCGGACCATGGCCCGCCCCCGATGCCCGGTCCAGAGCCCGGCCAGGGGGGAAGGGGGCGCCGGCAGGACGTGATCGCGCCGGTAACCTTCCCTTAGGGGGTTTGCGCTTGGATGGGTCCACCGAGGAGGATCACCGATGTTCACGACCTGGATTCCGGCCATGATGGTCGATGCGATGTGGCTTGGTGCCGGCCTGCTGGCCGGCGGCACCGTGGTGGCGGTCTGGCACCGCTACACCGCCTGGCGCGCCGAACAGGCGATGGAGTGGGACCCCTACTGACGCGCCGAGGCGAGCCGCGCCCCCCCGACCAGGGCGGCCAGCTTCGCCCAGGCAATGTCGCCATGCACCGCGCCATAGCCGGCGAAGGTGCCGAAGCCGCAATCGGTGCCCGCGATCACCCGCTCCGGCCCGACCATCCGGGTGAAGCAGGCGATCCGTTGCGCCACCAGTTCCGGGTGCTCGACGAAGTTGGTGGTGCTGTCGAGGCAGCCGGGGATCAGCACCCAATCCGCGGGCGGCGGGGTTTCCTCCCACACCGTCCATTCATGGGCGTGGCGGGGGTTCGAGGCTTCGAACAGCAGCGCGCCAATCTTCAGCTTGCGGAGTTCGGGCAGCACGCGGGCCAGCGCGATGTCGCGGGTGTGCGGGCCCTCATAATTGCCCCAGCAGATATGCAGCCGCACCTGCGCGGGCGGGATGTTGCGCAGCGCATGGTTCAGGATTTCCACATGCCGCGCCACGCGCCGCACGAAATCATCCTCAGCCATGTCGGGATAGAGCATGTGCCGGCCGAGGCCGAGGTCGGGCGCATCGATCTGCAGCGTCAGCCCGCCGGCCACGATCCCCTCATATTCGTGCCGCATCCCCTCGGCGATGTCTTCCATATAGGCGTCGATATCGGGGTGGATGTCGGAAGGCTGGAACAGCGCGATCACCCCCGGAGAGGCGCTGTTCATGAAGCCCCGCGCATAGCCGGCCCGCTCCATCGCCGCGCGCATCACGCTGAGATCCTGCGCCAGCGGGTCCATGCTCTTGACCGTGATCGGGCCGGTGCAGCGCGGCCGGCGATAGGTGGGCGTGCCGCCCGACCTTGCGATTTTCTGCGCGTAGGAGGGGAAGTCCCCAAGATCGGCCGGCACGCGGCGCGGACTGTCGCCGGAAAAGCCGGTCAGCCGATCCTTGATGTAGGTGGCGTAGGAAATCTTGGCCGTCTCGCCATCCGAGGGGATGTCGATGCCGATCTCGGCCTGGCGGCGCAGCACCTCATGCGTTGCGGCCTGCATGGCCGCCTCGTAGGCGGCGGGGTCGATCGGCTCCTCCCGTTCGCGGGCGAACAGGAAGTCCGTCACGATCTGGCTGCGCGGGAGCGAGCCGACATGGGTGGTCAGGATGCGCGCCATCGTCAGGATCCTCAGATGAAACGGGGCGCGGCGGGCGAATCGCCGCCCCGCACCACATAGGCCGCGACGGCGGCCGAGGAGGTCGCGCGAAAGGATCGCGCGGCGCCGACCGGCACGGTCAGCGTATCGCCCGGCCCCATCAGCACATCCCCATCGGGCAAGGTCACCGCCAGCACGCCGGCATGCACGAAGATCACCTCCGGCTCGTCGCGCAGATGCGCCGCGACCCGGGCGCCGGACTCCATCGCCAGATGGCGCAAATTGAAGCCATGCGCCCACCAGCCGGCGATCGGGCCGGGCGGAAAGCCATCCGCCGTGGCCGTGGGCGTGATGATGGCGCTCTCCGTCACCCCGGGGCCCGCCAGGGGCGAAGCCGGGTTGGGCGCGAACTGCGCAGGCGTGCGCACGCAGCCGGCCAGCTTCTCGGCGGGCGGGGTGGCCAGGCGCGCGATCTCCGCCGCATCCGGCGCGCGTTGCAGGGTGGCCCCTGCGGGCACCTGTTCGCCGGCGATGGTATCCACCAGCTTGCCGCCTTCCAGCAGCACCAGCCCGTGCCGCGCGGCCAGGTCGAAGACGCTCGGCGCCCAGGTGACCTTGCCGGGATTGTCGCCGCCCAGCACGGCGAACAGGAAGCCCGTCTCCGTGCCGATATTCTCGAAGCCGCGGAACATGCGGGTCGGGATCGAGATCACGTCGCCCGGCCCCATCCGCGCCTCACCCTCATCGGCGTTAACGCCGAAGATCATGCGCCATTGCCCGGAATGGGCGACGAACACCTCGGCCGTCTCATGGCTGTGCTGGCTGTTCAGGCAGCGCGGGGGCTGGCGGGCGCCGCCGATGTTGAAGCCGTGTGGCTCCGGGATATGCACATGCTGGTTCGGATTCTCGGACACGCCGGGGCCGATCAGCGTGAAATTCTCCTTGGCGTCGGAGCCGGGCGAGCGGCTGTCCACGAAGGCGTTGCGGCACGGGATCAGGTCCGCATAGCGGATCAGGCGCGAATGGGTCATGGCGAGGCTTCCGGTTGCAGGCGCTTGGTGGTCTCGGCGTCGAACAGATGGAGGCGGTTGGGGGCGAGGCTGAGGCCAATGGTGCGGCCGATCTCGGCGCGCCAGCTGCGATCCGCCTTGGCGATCAGCCGCGCCTCGCCGACCAGCACGGTCACCAGGACCGCGTCGCCGGTGAGTTCGACCGCATAGACCGCGGCATCCACATCGCCCTGGCCCGCCGCGCAGACCGTCACATCTTCGGGCCGGACCCCCAGCACCGCGCGGCCGGCATGGCGGGCCACGCGCGTCACGGCATCCAGGCCACCGGGCGCAAGGAAGCGGCCATCCGCATGGGTGCCGGGGACGAGGTTCATGGGGGGCGAGCCGATGAAGCCGGCGACGAAAAGGTCGGCGGGCTCGTCATAGATCACTTCCGGCGTCGCCAATTGGCGGATCTCGCCCTGGTTCATCACGGCCACGCGGTGCGCCAGCGTCATCGCCTCGATCTGGTCATGCGTGACATAGACGGTGGTGACGCCCAGCTCATGCTGGAGGTGCTTGATCTCGGCGCGGGTCGAGACGCGCAGCTTCGCATCCAGGTTCGACAGCGGCTCATCCATCAGGAACACGGTGGGGCGGCGCACGATGGCGCGGGCCAGCGCCACGCGTTGCCGCTGCCCGCCGGAGAGTTCCTTCGGCCGCCGGTGCAACAGCGGCTCCAGCTCCACCTTGGCGGCGGCGGCGCGGATGCGCGCATCGCGCTCGGCACCCTTGATGCCGCGCAGCTTCAGCGGATAGCCGATATTCTCGGCCACGCTCATGTGCGGATAGAGTCCATAGGATTGGAAGACCATGGCGATGTCGCGTTCACGCGGCGGCAGGTCGTTCACCCGCTGGCCGCCGATCAGGATGTCGCCGCTGGAAGGCTCCTCCAGCCCCGCGATCATGCGCATGGTCGTGGTCTTGCCGCAGCCCGAGGGGCCGAGCAGCACCATGAATTCGCCATCGCGGATCGCGAGCGACTGGTCGCGCACCGCGACGAAGCTGCCCCAATTCTTGCTGACATGGCGGAGCGTCACATCGGCCATCGGCGCCTCATTTCACCGCGCCGCCGGTCATGCCGCGCACGAAGTGGCGCTGGATGACGCTGGCCAGCAGGAACATCGGGATGGAGATCAGGATGCCGGCGGCGGCGATCAATTCCCACAGATCGCCGCGTTCGGTGCGGAAGCGGGTGATGCCGACCGGCAGCGTCACCGCCTCGTCGCGCGTCAGGATCAGCGCGAACAGGAATTCGTTCCAGGTCAGGATGAAGCAGAACACCGCCGAGACCAGCACGCCCGGCCAGATCATCGGCACCACAATATCCAGGATCACGCGCAGCCGCGTGGCGCCATCGACCAGCGCCGCTTCCTCGGATTCGGTGGGCACAGCATCCAGGAATCCCTTCAGTATCCAGACCGCGAAGGGCGTGACAATGGCCAGGTTCACGATGACCAGCGCCAGATGCGAATCGAGCAGCCCAAGGTCGCGAAACAGCAGGTAGAAGGGCAGCACCACGACCACCGCCGGGATGAACTGCGTGGCCAGGATGGTGAAGAACAGCCCATGCTTGAAGCGCATGTCGAAGCGGCTGAACGCATAGGCCGCCAGGGTGGAGAAAGGGATCGAGATCAGCACGGTAAGGCCCGCCACGATGGTGCTGTTCAGCAGCGTGCGCCCGATATTCCAGGGTGGGGCGAAGATGGTGCGGAAATTGTCGAAGGTGGGCGTGAAGATGATGGTCAGGTCGAACAGGTCGACCGGGCGCTTGAAGGCGGTCAGCGCCATCCACAGGATCGGGAACAGGATCAGGAACAGCACCAGCAGCAGGATCGCCGATTCCACGCCGCGCCAGATCAGGCGGCGCCGCCGGGCCGCTGCCGCGCGATCGGGGCTCATGGGCTGGCCTTGCGCAGCACGAGCCGCGTGTACCAGACGGCGAGCCCCATCAGCATGGCGGTCAGGATCCAGGCGACGGCGCTGGCATAGCCCATATCATACCAGCGGAAGGCGATGGAATAGACCAGATAGGCCAGGGTGACGGTGGATTGGCCCGGGCCCCCGCCGGTCAGCGTCACCACCTGGTCGAACATCTTCAGCGCGAAGACGGTCTTCAGGATGGCGACCACCGCCATGACGGGCATCAGCGCCGGCAGCGTGACGTCGCGCAGCACCTGCCATTCGGTGGCGCCGTCGATCCGCGCGGCCTCCTCTGGCTCCTTCGGCAGCGCCGCCATGCCGCCCAGCACCACCAGCGTCATGTAGGGCACCCAGCGCCAGGCATCGGAGAAGACCAGCACCAGCAGCGCCGCCGTGGGCTCGGCCAGCCAGACGAAGCCCTGCAGCGGCGGCATGATGGCCCCGGCCAGCCAGGTGAAGACGCCCATCTCGGCGTTGAACATGAAGCGGAAGGAAATGCCGACCAGCGCCGGCGAGACGGCGAAGGGCAGGATCAGCACGGCGCGCGTCACGCTGTGCAGCACGCCCGCGCGGCGCAGCAGCAGTGCCAGCCCGAGTGCCGAGACCACGGTGATCGCCACATCGATCGCCACGAAGATCGCGGTGACGGTCAGCGCATTGGCGAAGTCCGGATCGTCGGTCAGCGCGGTCAGGTAATGCTCGGCCCCGATGAAGGGGCCGGGCGTCAGGCTGCGAGTCAGCCGCCAATCGCGGAAGCTGGTGACCAGCGAGACGGCCAGCGGCCAGATCGTGGTCCCCAGCACGATCAGCGACGCCGGCAGGATCAGCAGATATTTCAGCCGGCGGTCGCGCATCGGGTCTCAGCCGCGCCGGACGATGCGCCGTACGGTGTTGGCCGCATTGTTGAAGGCGTCGGGCACCGTGCGGCTGCCGGCGGCGGCCTCGTTCATCGCGGTCTCCAGCGCTTCGCTGATCTGCGGCCATTCCGGGCCGAAGGTGATGGATTGCGTGTCGCGCAGACCCTCGGCGGCGAAGCGGTGCATGCCGCCGAAGCGGGCATTCACCGCCTCATCCACCAGGTTCGGCGTCATCACCGCCACCACGTCGCTCTCGCGCGGGTCGAGCAGCACTTCGCGCTCCAGCGCCGGGTTGGCGATCCAGGCAAGCAGCTCCATCGCCGCATCCTTGCGGCGCGACCGGCGCGTCAGCCCCCAGACCCAGGTGTTGGTGAAGGTGGTGCGCGGCCGGCCCGCATAGCTCGGCATCGGCGCGAAGCCCAGCTGCGGCGCGGTCAGGCGGCTGGCCTGCGGGTTGAGCAGCGTGGCGCGCACCCACCACCAGACCGGCAGCATGGCGGAATTGCCCTGGCCCATGCTGTTCACCGCATCCTGTTCGGTGAAGGTCACGGCGCCCGCCGGCGTCACGCGGTGGCGGCGCAGCAGGTCCACATAATCCTGCACCGATTGCAGGCCGGCCTGGCTGTTGAAGGCCGGCTGGCCGCGATCATCGAACAGCGCGCCGCCGCGACCCCAGAGGAAATTGTACCAGACCATCAGGTTCTGGCCATTGTTGCGGCCATAGGGCACCGCCACGCCGGACATGCCGGGCTCGCGCGCCTGGATCGCCTGGGCGGTTTCCACCAGCGCTTCCCAGGTGGCGGGTACGGCCAGATTGTGCTTCTCGAACAGGTCACGGCGGTAGAACAGCAGCTGCACATGGCCGCGGCTCGGCAGGCCGAGCAGATTGCCGCCCACCTGGCCCTGGCGCAGATGCGCCGCCGGCCAGCGATCCAGCGGGATGTTCTTCTCCCGCACGCGGGCATCGATCGGCTCGAGCAGGTTCGCCAGCGAGGCCACCCACTGGTCCATCGCGATGACCAGGTCGTAGTCGCCGCCGCCGCCGACCATCTCGGCGGTCAGGGCTTCGCGCATGTTCACGAAGGGCACGAAAGTGTAGCGCGCGGTGATGCCGGTCTGCTCGGTGAAGGCGGCCAGCCGCGCCTCATGCGCGCGGAACTGGGTGGCGACCACGCAGAGCACCTTCAGCTCGGTGCCCGCGAAGGGCTTGCCCGGGCGCAGCCCCGGCGTGGCGGTGACCGAGGCGCCGGCGGCACCCGGCACCCCAAGCGCCGCGCCGGCGGCCAGCAGCTGGCGGCGGCCCAGCGGCAGCGCGCCACGGTTCTCGGACGTCGACATCACGCTCTCTCCCTTCGGTTTCCGACGCCTTCAGGCGTCTTGCATACGCATGCACGCTATCGGTGGACCCGCCCGCCTGTCCAGCGGAAAGCTCAGCCGATCCGCGCGCCGATCATCCGATGCAGCGCAAGCTCATCTACCAGCCAGAAGGCGCGCGCGATGCGAGGGCCGCTGAACTCGGCATGGGTGATGCCCAAGACCAGCACCTCGGCGCCGCTCGGCGCGCCGAAGGCGCCATGGCCCGCATGGGTGCCGGCCAGCCGCCAGCGGGCGGCCACGCGCACCGGCCGGCCGGGCTCCTCCAGCGCCACGCAATGATCCACCACCAGCCGCGCATCGGGGAAGGCCGCCAGGTAGCCGATCACGAAGCCATCCAGCGCGCGCATGCCATTCGCGCTCAGCGCACCCGGCAGATGCAGCGCCACCGCGCGGTCGTGCAGCGCGTGCAGGGCCGAGATTTCGGTGCGGTTGACGGTGGCTTCCAGCGTGGCGGCCAGGGCCTCGGCGGCGGGGTGGGCATGGCGGACGGCGCCAGCCTCGGGCTCGCCGCGCCGGATCGCGGCCAGGGCGGGCAGGTGCCAGGCGGCGCGGCCGGCGGCGGCATCCGCCGCGCCAAGCCGCCGCCCATGCGCGGCCGGGTCCAGGCCCAGCTGGAGCGCCATGCCGGCCTGGTCGCGCACCAGCCATTCCTCGACGATCACGCCATCGCGCACCATGCAGTCCGCCACGGTCCGGGTGGTGATCTGCCGGCCGGTCGGCGGGCCGAACAGCCCCTCCCCCGCATGGGTCATGGTGGAGGCGATGCGGTGCGAGGAGAGCAGGCCCGCCGCGCCATCATCCGACCAGATCACATCCTCGCCCAGCAATTCGCGGTCGGGGAAGGTGTGCAGCGTCTCCAGCGTGCCCTGCACCACGGCGTCGGCGCCGCGCACCGGGCCGGATGGCGTGTGCATCAGGCAATCGGGCGCATACCAGCGGCGGATCAGGTGCAGGCCGCGCCCTTCCCAGATCCGCTCGGTGATGCCGATGATATAGTCGTGCAGCGTGGCGTAGCCGTCGAGCCCGGTCATGGTTCCTCCTCCATCGGTGGCCGCCAGACCAGCTGCCCATCCTGGCTGACACAGCCTTCGGGCGGCATGCGGGCGGAGCCGCGCACCATCAATTCGCCGCGCACCACCGTCTGCCGCGTGGCCGCGTCGGGATTCTCGATCATCTCGCAGATCAGCGCGATGGCGGCCTCCGCCATGGGCTTCACCGGCTGCGCGAAGGAGGTGAGGGAAAAGCTCGGCCAGCGCGCCGGCGGGGTATCGTCGAAGCCGACCAGCGACAGGTCGCGCGGGATGCGCAGGCCGAATTCGTGGCGCGCCACCTCGGCCACCGCCATCGCCATCAAATCATTGCCGCAGAAGATCGCCTCTGGCCGGTCGGGCCGCGCCAACAGGCGCCGGGCGGCGGCGGCGGCGGCATCATGGCGGAACAGCCCGACATCGCGCAGCGGCGGCGGCAGGCCCTGCTTCGCCAGCCAGCCGCAGAAGCCGCGCTCACGGTCGCGGCTGGTCGAGGCATTCTCGATGCCCGCCAGATAGGCCATGTGGCGATGCCCGCCCTCGGCCAGGAACTGCGCCACCACCCGGCCGCCGCGCAGATTTTCGCCCGTCACCGACGATACGCTGCTGCCGCGCGTGGTGCGGTTGAACAGCAGCACCGGAATGCCCGCCTGCCGGCATTGCTCGGCCAGCGCGGAGGAGACGGTGGAGGAAGCCAGGATCAGCCCATCGATCCGCCAGGCCAGCACCTGTTCCAGCTGCGGGTCGGCGTGGCGGCCCTGGTCGGGCGTGAACAGCAGCAGCTGGTAGCCCCTCGCCTGCAGGCCACGCGACAGCGCCTCCAGCACCTCGGGATAGAAATAGTTCTGCAGATAGGCCGCCGCCACGCCGATGATGCGACTGCGGCTGGTGGTCAGGCTGCGGGCGATGGCGTTGGGGCGGTAGCCCAGGCTGCGCGCCGCCGCCTCCACCCGGGCGCGGGTCTCGGCGGCGATGCTGGCGCCAGGCGTGAAGGCGCGGCTTACGGCCGATTGCGACACGCCGGCCAGCCGCGCCACATCCAGCGCGGTCGCGTGGCGCTGGCCGCGTCGCGCGCCGCTCACCCCGCCGTCCAGCCGCCATCGACCAGCAGCGAACTGCCGGTCATCAGCGCCGCCGCATCCGAACAGAGGAAGGTGATGGCACCCATCAGATCCTCCACCTGCCCGATCCGGCCGAGCTTGATCTTGCCCAGCACATGGTCGAGGAAGCCGCGGTCCTCGAAGAAGGGCCGGGTCAGCGGCGTCTCGATGAAGGTCGGGCACAGCGTGTTGACGCGGATGCGATGCGGGCCGAGGTCGATCGCCATGGCGCGCGCCATGCCCTCCATCGCCCATTTCGACGCGCAATAGACCGTCCGCCGCCCGCCCCCCACATGCCCCATCTGCGAGGAGACATGCACGATGGAGCCGGCAATGCCGGCCGCGATCATGCCCTTCGCCACCGCCTGCGCCGCGAAGAAGGCGGCGCGCAGGTTGAGCGCCATGATCGCGTCGAAATCCGCGACCGTCACCTCGGTGAAGGTGGCGGGGCGGTTGGTGCCGGCATTGTTGACCAGCGCATGGAAGGGCCCGGCCGCCGCGATGGCGGCCGCCGTCGCATCGATGTCGAGCAGGTCCAGCGGCAGCGCGCTGGCCCGGCCGCCGGAAGCGCGGATCGCCGCCGCGGCTTCCGCGATCTCATCGGCCGAGCGGGCGGCAAGCACCACCTCGGCGCCCGCCTCCGCCAGCGCCGCCGCGGCGGCCAGGCCGATGCCACGGCCGGCGCCGGTCACCAGCGCACGCCGGCCATCGAGGCGCATCGAAGGGGTGCGCGGCAGGTCCATCTCAGTCTGCGGCGGTGCCATAGGGCACGTTGCGGCCGCCATAGCGGCGGAGCCGGATATTGGCCTGCTCGGCATGGCCCACGAAGCCCTCCAGCATGCACAGCCGCGAGCAATAGGCGCCGATCATCGCACTCGCCGCATCGGTCAGCACCCGCTGGTAGGTGACGGTCTTCAGGAACTTGCCCACCCACAGACCACCGGTGTAGCGCGCGGCGCCCAGCGTCGGCAGCGTGTGGTTGGTGCCGATCACCTTGTCGCCATAGCTGACATTGGTGCGCGGCCCGAGGAACAGCGCGCCGTAATTGGTCATGTTCCGCAGGAAGTAATCATCGTCCGCGGTCATCACCTGCACATGCTCGGAGGCGATGCGATCGGCCTGCCGCAGCATCTCGGCGCGATCCTCGCAGACGATCACCTCGCCATAATCGGCCCAGGCCTGCCGGGCCACCTCGCCGGTCGGCAGGATGGCGAGCAGCCGCGCCACCTCGCGCATCGTCTCGCGGGCCAGCTTCTCGCTGGTCGTCAGCAGGATGGCGGGGCTGGTCGGGCCATGTTCGGCCTGGCCCAGCAGGTCGGTGGCGCAGAGCTCGCCATCCACCGTCTCATCGGCGATCACCAGCGTCTCGGTCGGGCCGGCGAACAGGTCGATGCCGACGCGGCCATAAAGCTGGCGCTTCGCCTCCGCGACATAGGCATTGCCGGGGCCGACCAGCATGTCCACCGCGGCGATGCTCTCGGTGCCGAGCGCCATCGCGCCGATCGCCTGCACCCCGCCGAGGACGCGGATCTCATCGGCGCCGGCCAGGTGCTGCGCCGCCACGATCGCCGGCGCCGGCCGGCCCTGGAAGGGCGGCGCGCAGGTGGCGATGCGCGGCACGCCGGCCACCTTGGCCGTCACCACCGACATGTGCGCGGAGGCCAGCAGCGGATATTTGCCGCCCGGCACATAGCAACCCACGGCATTCACCGGCACATGCTTGTGGCCGAGCACGATGCCGGGAAGGGTCTCCACCTCGACATCGCGCATCGATTCCCGCTGATGCTGGGCGAAGTTGCGCACCTGTTCCTGGGCGAAGCGGATATCCTCGATGGCGCGGGCGGGAAGTTCCGCCAGGCAGGCGCGGATCTCGGCGTCGGTCAGGCGGAAATCGGCGCGGTCCCAATGGTCGAAGCGCGCCGACATCTCCCGCACGGCCAGGTCCCCGCGCTTGGCGATGTCGGCCAGCAGCGCCTCCACGGTGGCGCGCACCTGGGCCTGGGCAGCGTCCTTGTCGGCGGTGGCGATCGAGCGCTTGAGCCATTGGGGCATGGGCATATCCTTGGGCGTCACCGCCAATTTGCATTCGTATGCAAGGCCGGCACAAGGGGTGTCGATGGCCCGGGGCGGCCGCCGGTGATAGAGGGGCGTCGCCGCCCGTTTTGGCCGGCGAGGTGATGCAAGCTTGCCCGACCCATCCTTCGAGATCTTCCTGGCGACGCAGCCCGGGCTGGAACCGCTGCTGCTGGAGGAGGTTCGCGGCAAGGGCTTCCGCCAGCCCCGCGCCGTGCCGGGGGGGGTGGCCATCGATGGCGGCTGGCCGGATGTGTGGCGTGCCAATCTGTGGCTGCGCGGCGCCGGACGGGTGCTGGCCCGGATCGCCCGCTTCCGCGCCGTGCACATGGCGCAGCTGGACGACCGGGCGCGGGCCGTCGATTGGGCCGCCACCCTGAAGCCCGGCGCGCCGGTCCGCGTCGAGGCAAGCTGCGCGGCATCGCGCCTGTATCACTCGGGCGCCGTCGCCCAGCGCATCGCCACCGCGATCCGCGCCAGGCTTGGCACGCCCCCCGCCGCCGAGGATGGGCTCACGGTCTTGGCGCGGATGGAGAAGGACATCTGCACCATCAGCGTCGATACCTCGGGCGAGCCGCTGCACAAGCGCGGCTACAAGCAGGCGGTGAACCCGGCACCTCTGCGCGAGACCATGGCCGCGCTGTTCCTCCGCCAATGCGGCTATGACGGCACCGAGCCGCTGCTGGACCCGATGTGCGGCGCGGGTACCTTCGTGATCGAGGCGGCCGAGATGGCGCTGCGGCTGAACCCGGGACGCGACCGGCCCTTCGCCTTCGAACAATTGGCCAGCTTCGATGCCGAGGCCTGGGCCCGGATGCGCGCCGTGCAGCGCCCCCACGCCGCGCCGCCGCCGCTGCTGGGCAGCGACCGTGACGCTGGCGCCATCGCGATGAGCCAGGCCAACGCCGCCCGCGCCGGGGTCGCGGAGGTGACAAGCTTCACCCAGGCGCCGATCAGCGAGGCCCGCCCGCCGCCCGGGCCCCCGGGCCTGGTCATCATGAACCCGCCCTATGGCACGCGCCTTGGCGACCGGGCGGCGCTGGCGCCGCTTTATCGCGCAACGGGCCAGACCTTGAAGACCCACTTCGCCGGCTGGCGCGTCGGCATGGTGGCCGATGACCCGCGGCTGGCCCATGCCACGGGCCTGCCCTTCCTGCCGCCCGGGCCGCCCGTGCCGCATGGCGGGCTGCGCGTATGGCTGTTCCAGACCGGGCGGCTGTGACGGCTGGGCGCCATCCGGGCGGGGCGGATCATGGGATGGCCCGGTTGATCCGCCCAGAGCCTGTTGATCGATCGAACTTGCGAAAGAATGCCCGCTGACATCATTGGATATCTTACGGCAAATCCGGTGCTGGCGGGCATTCTTTCACAAACTCTCAGGCTGACGATGGCTGGGCGCGTGCACCTCCCGGCACGGCCGGCTTGAAGCTGCCGCTATCGCAGGCATCGCGCCGATTTTCTTGCCAGTCGCCTGCGCGGCCGCCGAGGATTGCAGCGGGGGAGCGTTCTGGCACGAGGCTTGCAAAGGTCGAACCCATGCGCTTCTGGCCGCCCTGCCGCGCCGCCTCAACCCGCCGCCCGACGCGGCCGGGCCGGCCACCGCGCTCGCATGGCTTCGCACGGGCGCGCGGGCGGTGGCGACAACCCGGCTGATCCCGCGCCCGTCGCCCCCGGCTCCTCCGGTGGCGCGGACCCTTCTGCACGCCCGGTTCAGCCCCCCATCTGAGATCAGCCCATGACCCTTCATGAGTCCCCCCTTGCCGCGCTGGAACGGCAGGTGGCACGCGAACTCGATATTCTGGCCTATCCGGCCCGCGACTGGGTGCACCCCGCGACCGCACCCGATGGCAGCCCCGCACTGGATTGCGCGATCATCGGCGCGGGCATGTTCGGCCTTGCCATCGGCGGCCTGCTGAAGCGCGAACGCGTGACCAACATCATGCTGTTCGACCAGGCGGAGGCCGGC
>Ga0247843_1006463_pt1 | contig 15305 bp, 16 predicted proteins | sample LaCruzMarch2017__FD_192420 | JGI IMG/M metagenome (GOLD analysis project Ga0247843, IMG submission 192420) | Freshwater microbial communities from meromictic Lake La Cruz, Castile-La Mancha, Spain - LaCruzMarch2017_8m | ecosystem: Environmental > Aquatic > Freshwater > Lake | place: Spain... | reverse complement strand
CTAAAAGTTTCTATAAAAATTATAAATAATGGTTTAAAGAAATAAAATTATAAAAATAAGAAATAAAAAAAATCAATGAATAATTTTAATCTTGCATATAATAAAATGGCAACTCTAAAAGATTTACCTAAATTCAAGAAGAAGGATTATTCGTAAGTTTCTTAGTTTCCAATAAACAGATATAGAGGCTGTGAAAAAGTCCATTATATTTATTAGGAACAAAAGGCAAAACCTCACTAACAATAAGAAGTAAAGTTGATATAATAAAATATATAAGCATTTTATTATATAAGGTTCTTTTTAAATATTTCCATTTAATCCTGATATATCATTTAGATCTAAAACTTTCAATTGAATTTGTGCCAGTTTTTCATTCAGTTCGTTAATTTTATTTTCAAGTTGCTTTATCTGTCTAACTAATGAAGTTATTGAATGGTAATAACCAAAAAGAAGTCCAGAAATTGTTATAGAAAAGGTGGTTGAAACCCCAATCAAAATAATCTCGCATACAATCATTTATTATAAGAAGTTTTTAAATCTTTTAATTTTCATTTCACCATAATCATACTTATCTACTACATCTTCATCTCCATAAATACTTTCATATCCAGTAGCAGTTTTAAATGGAACATTTCTATATCTATCCATTATAAATTTCAAACTGAAATAACCACAATTTTTTGACATAGGATTTTGTTCCCTAATTTGATTATATTTAAGAAGTAGATAATATTCAGGGTGAATTTTATTCACAATCTTTTTAAGACCTTTTAAGGATTGTTTAGAAGGTAATCCTTCATTTTCAGCAAGACTATCATAATAGTTAATTTCAAGGTTTGGTATATCTATAAACCAAGCGACCCAATGCCTTCCTTTTGAACTTGAAGGTTCTGTATTTTGTATCCAACCAAATTTTTTAGTGTTTTTATTAACCATTGGAATTAAAGTATCCATTTTATCACTTGGAATTACAGGGAGAAACTTATTTGTTTTATCTTTAAATATTTCTTGTAGTTCGTCATTATAAATTCCATCATCATCATTTGAATACGAACCTTTTCCTGCGGTTTTTGAACTCATATGTATTATTCTCTGTTGTCTAATAAATTCATCTTGTTCTTTTTTATCTTCACCTTTAAGTTCAGGTAATAAATCCATAGCATAAGTTGAATATTCATTAAATGTTGGTTGTCTATAAACACTATAAGAAGAAGTATTCCACCAATCAATAAATTCACCATAATTATACTTACCTAAACCAGTTTCTCTTAATATTATATCTTTTAATTTATTTTTTATTTTAATTGTTAAATTCTTTTTTTTAACAACAGATTCTTTAATTATAATATCACCTTCATCTTCTAATATAGGATTAGCATCAGTTTCAGTAAAACCTTTTTCAACAGCCTTTTCTTCTTCTGTTTTATTAATTGTTGGTTTAGGAATTTTAGAAGAAGTCTTATTAGAAGTCTTAGAAGAAGTTTTAATATCTACTGGTTTAAATGCTTCTTCAAGTTTTGATAACCTCTCTAAGAATTTATCATTATCTTTTGGTGTATATAATTGTCCTGTTAAATTTTGAGATACAGGAGCAATAGGAACAAGTTTAGAAACTATTTGATTAGTTAAAATTGGTTTAATTGTTCTACGAGGTCTAACAACTTTTGTTCTAACAGGAATACCTATAATATTTTTAATATTGATTTTTGATATTTGTTTTTGAGAAATATTTTTATCAACTTTAATATACTTTTTTTTCTTATTAATCAAGTAGAAATACTTATCTTTTTTTTCGTCGTAAAATAACCGACGAGGTCTATTTTTTGTATTAACACCTTTCATATTTTATTATATAAAAGAGAAATTTTATATTTTCTTTTATATAATAAAATATGAAAGTAAATAAAGCAATCTATCTGGATTTTACTGGAAATAATCCAGCAGAATTTTATATCAATGTCAATTTTCCAGTGAAATCAATTCATGTGAAATCAGCATGCTTAACTTCTATTACCGCGATTGTGGCAGGAACTGAAATTTACTACACTCTCGTCAGCGATTTGACTAACGGGGAACCAATCGCGCAACTTTACAATAGTTCAGCGTATTCAGCAAATCAATTCTGCGATGTTAGTTTTCAACCATATAAACCGATAAATGTAAATGGCAGATACAAATTTACGATCAACAATGCTCTTGGTGATATGGTGAGTGCTTCATTAATCGATTGTGTGATATCAATGATCCTCGAATTTAACGGAATTGATACACCAAATATTTAAATTTTATAAATTATAAAAAATTATAAAATTTTATTCCAACGAAATCCCTCTCCCCCTCTTAGATAACCTGAACGGAGAAATTTCCAACAACTAATTTTCTCTGGACGCAATAATAGACATAGTGATTGTAAGCAGTTGAGGCCGAAAATGTTGCCGTAACACCCCAAGTATGATTTTCTGTAATAGGAAGTCCGTCTTCAACGCTTGGATCATATTGACAAAGAGGTTTTCCTAACCAAGAATCAACATGAATAAAATCAGTTGAAAGTGCTTCTATACCTTGAAGAGCACTCCCCCTTAATTCATTCTTGTTATAAAGCCAATGTTCTCCTAATGTACAATCAATCGTGCTCTGTGATTTAATAAAGATATTATCCAAACTTGTATTATAACTAGAAAATATATTTGTATAAGTTCCTTGAATCGCAAGCGTGTCGTGATCTAATTGAGCGTGAGAATTATAAATATCAATTGCGTTTCTACTATCAAATGGTGCCCAAGCAACCCACAATAATCGTTCTCCAGCGCTTCTTGTTATAACTTGATTAACATTAGCAGAAGTAGAACCAATCGATGTCTTACTCCCATAAACATAAGGAATAGGAATACTTAATCCTTCTGTTTTAACTTTTTGAATAACAGCATTAATAGTATTTACATTATTTTCAGTACATAAGTTAAACTGGAAGTTAACAAATGTAAAAACAGGTAATGTAGCAGTAGAAGTCAAACCATCAATAGTTCCCTGTAATGCTCCAATAAAATCTTTATCATTGAGGTAGAAATCAAATTGGATTTGCGACCCTCCAAAATACAAAAGTTGGTCTAAAGCGCAGATTGTATGAGGGAGTAAATCTTTTAATCTAAATTGAACTGAATAAGCAGTTAAAGCATCAGTATTAACATTTTTTTGAATGAAGTGTCTATATGAATTTGAATTCATATTTGGATAATGGACTAAGGTAGTTCCCCCAGTAAATCTATCAACTGGAACTGAGCCCCTTGTTGATGATATAAGTGTGTCAGTATCTGGTGTTGCAACTGAAGTAGCAGTAGCATTATCTTTTGAGTTTTTAACAAGAACATTAAATGGATTTCTTTTAGCAATAGTTGAAGCTGTAGCACCACTAGGTAAATAACCAAGACTATTAACGCATTCCTGTTCTAAAGTTTCCATAGTCATAGAAGGAGCGTGAAGCATACTTCCAAAACGATGAAAATCATTAATATCAAAAAGAATCGCATTGTTATCTGCAGTAGCAACAACTCTTGAAAAAAGATTTCCAAGATTTCCAGCAATAAATGGATAAGAAGCACTGGTTGCGATTGATAAATCCATAGAGACATAACTATCTTTTAATGATAAAACTTTTGCAGGAATTTGAAAAGAAAATGCACCTTGTGTAGAAGTTCCAATAGTTCCACTATTCAAGCCGTTGATAACAGCAATTTTAGAATAAGTCCTTGAAGGATGAGATAATTTTTTAGCACTCCAATCAAGTTCAGGAGTATTTAGTTTAGTAGCGACAGACATTTCTGCCATAGGAGTTTCTAATGTATTCATTATTTATTAAAAAACAAGATAAATTTTTTTATTTTTTTTAATTTTTTCATAAGAAAATTTTATTACACTAATCAGGTATAAGTTCGTTTAAACTTTTTTCTTGATTTTGATAAAATCTTTCAAGTGTTTTTATTCTTAAATCTTCTCTTATTAATTCATTGGTATCTTGTCTCACATAAAAGATAATACTAAACGACCAATATTGTCCCTGTAAATCTACTAACTGCCCGTTTTCATTAACTAATTGAATATTAAAACTATCTTTCTGGTTTCCTACCAACAATTTACTTTCAAGGTCTAAATTACCTTGATTTTGATAAAAAATAATACTCCCAAATGGAACTAAGTCAATACTAAAAATCTCTTGTAAAACACTATCATTTGAAGAAGAAACTAAATCACTTCTTATATATAATTTACTTGTAGGATTAAAATTAATAATATTATGACTTACTAATGTATTTGCGACAAATGGGTGTGTTCCAACATCAAAACCAAGTTGAAGCCATATCTGATCCTCTGAAAAACTAAATGAAGGTTGAAATCCTCCGTTTCCCGAAACTGAAAAAGTAAATTTAAAATTTTGAATATCAGTAGCAGTTCTATATGACATTGTATAAATCCAATTATTACCATTAATAACACTTGCTGAGTTCAAAAGAACAGGAAGAACAGAAATCATAGTATTTTTGTTATAATAACCTACTTCAAGCGTAATAGTTCTTGAAACACTATTTTCGATAAGCGTCATTGTGTTATAACTTGTAGGAATATTTGGAAAAACTTTTGGAATACCAACTTGCTTTACGGCGCAATGAGTATATGGAATGCCATTTAGATCTAACTTTTTACAATTGAAATTAGTTTGATTTCCTGAAATTCTTTCATTAGAGTTTATATAATATGTTTGAGGTGAGTATCTGGAATTGAATAACGACATCTTTATATTATAGAAACAAAAAAAAAGAAATCTTTAAAAAGTTAATGTAGGTTGTCTATCATCTATTAAACCTGTAATTCTAGGTTTAACAATATAATCATCAGCACCCCCTTCTTGGATTTTATTAACAATCTGCGACCCTTTTACAGCCAATTTTGTTATGAACTTAGCAAATGGACCGCCAAGAGACTTAAATATTTTTTCCGCATCTTGATTTACAAATTTATCTGTTTCTGGTGTAAATGACCTTAATGTTTTTAGAATATTTGAAACGAACGTCTGGCACGAGTTAGTTTCGGCGTCATATTCAGTAAAATTTTCAGCGCCTACTCGGTTCTTCGTTTTCAAAAATAATTCGTCAAATGTCATAGGATTACCAACAGGAATTTCTAATTTTTCACCCTCTGGTTTTCCTTCGGTGAATTTTATGTATTCATTCTTTTGAAGGTTGTATTTTCCGTTCAAATTTACGGCAAGGTGAAATATTTTATCATAAGGTAATTTCAATCCCATATTTTTCAATGCCTGATTTACAGAGATAGGTTGCCTCCATACTACAATTTTGTTTATAGTTTCATTACCAATTTTGTTTAATAATTTTTGAACGGAAGGAGGAAGAAGTCCAGGGTCTCTTGTAAATATACCTTCTCCGTAAGTGCCTCCTGTATCTTCTGTATTTTCATTTAATGCTTGTTTTCTATTCATTTTTATATTAACAAAAGAAATTATTTTTTCTTAGAATTTTAAATATGGTGTTTGAGAACTTGCAGAAGGCATTGCGATACTCTGTGCATATTGTCCTCCTCTAATTTTTCCATATCCATATTTAGAAGATACTCCTGAAATACCAGTAAGAGCTGTCGCGAGAGGGACATATCCTGTAGCAGTCGCTATTGCTGAAGCTATTTTTGATCCAGTTGAAATAACCTTATTCTTTTTTAACCATGAATTGAAGTCCTCCCACCATCCAGTACCGCCTTGTCTTATTCCTCCGCCTTGTTGAGTGACAAATGCTTTTAACGCTTGTTTAATCATAGGGTCTTGTAGAACCTGTTCTTTAGTGATAGTCATTGATTGACCACCATTTTTTCGTTTATTTACCATTTATTAATAAGAGAGAATATTTTTTTTTTATAATAATTTCTCGTTAAAGTTTTTTCTATATTCATCATTTCTTATATCAATATAAAGAAAATTATATGGTTCCTTAACAGCATATTCGTAATATTTTTTTAATGTACCCAGAGTTATACCTAAATCAAGTCTTTTATGTATTTTTTCTAATTTATCCTCATCTTGACCCTTAAAAATTATCAAATAATCCAAATTATTCATTGCACCAGTATTTAAATCAAGAAAGTATTGACTTGAAATAATATTCATAATATTTCTGTGTCTATTTGACTTTAAATTTTTAATGATACTACTATGTCTTAAATCACTGCTTAAATCATCAAAAACAAGAATGTATTTTGGAACAGACTTCTTAGGAATATAAGATTTTTTAATTCGTTTCTTAGTCCGTAAATCTTGTTCTCCTTCAAATTTTAAAAATGTCCCATCACCAGTAATTAAATTTTTAGTTTCTATTTCTTCTTGTCTTATGTCTTCTTCTATTTGTTCTTGTTCTAAATCTCTTAGAAAATCGTCTAATATGTTATGCCCGTCATCATCTATAAAATGTGTATAACTTAACATTGAAATACCTTTTTTTTCTAAGATATCTTTAATATTTATATAACAAGGGTCAATGTTAATTGTTGAACTAAAAACAATAATTGTTGTTCTTTTATCTGTCATTTTACTTAAAATATTTCCAATTAAACAAGACTTACCTGACCTCTTACGAGAACAGATAAAAATATTAGATAAGTTGTTCTTAAAAAGTTTTTTACCTTTTACATCTGTAATTTCCTCTGTAATATTATTTACAATAGGCTTCACTTTCACTGTATTAATAATTTCTGTATTCATCTTTTATTATAAAGAAAAGAACTTTTAAAATTTCAAGAACATTTCTTGATTTAAAACCCCTTGGTGTGTCCTAAAATTTGTAGTTAAATGCTTCTTCAATTCTTGATTTGTTTTTTTAAGGTAGTCAAGTTCTTCCTTTGTTTTCTTTTCAATATTAGTAATTTTTAAGTTGTAATCGTTATTCAATTTTTCAATTTGTTCGTTAAGTTTCTTTTCAAAAGTGAAGGAGTAATCAAGAGGGGTTCCGCCCCCTCGCGACGAAGGAAGAGGAGTAGGGGAAAGCTCTACGACCCCGACTTCAACTTCTTTTACTGGTTCTTTTACTGGTTCGCCATTACTCCCCTGTAATTGTACTTCTTCTTCGTCTGTGCTATAATTATCACTACTATAATCTTGTTTTTCAAAAATCGCGTGAGGGACGACCCCCTCTTTTAAAGGTTTTTCTTGCTTATTTTTAATTTCTTTTAATGCTTGCTTGATAATAGACTTACCTTTTTCTAAATTTTTTCTACTGGTCTCTCCCCTTCTATCAGGGACACCTTTTTTTGTAAGTTTTACAGGTTTTTCAGTTTCCATTTATTATACAAAAGAAAAAAATATTACACTATTTTTAATAATTATCTTATAATAAAGAAAATGAGTTATAATGCTATAACAAACCTTCAAGAAATAGTAATAGACGATTTAATTGTAAATACAGCGACGATTGATACTGCTTTAATTCAATCTCTGGATTGTAATGTCGGAGTAATAGATACCTTAACTTCAACAACGGCAACAATTACGAGCGCAAATATCCCGACAATCACGAATACCAACTTGACTTCGACGGGAAAGATAAAAGCACCAGTTTTAACAGGGAACACGACATCGACGAATATTTCAATTGGAGAAAGCGGTGATACGGGTACAAACACGCTTTACAAAACGATAAATATGCCTTCATTGACGGCATCAAAAATTGTGCTGACAGATGGCTTTGATAATTTAATTAGTTCAACATTCACCGATACTGATTTAGCCCCTAAAAATGACCCTACATTCACGACAAAAATCACGACCCCAGATATCGTCTTGAATAACACAAGAGTGAGCCTTGGGTCAACTCAAACTACAACAAGTTTGACAACGGGGTGCTTAATAGGCTCAAATTTATCAAATGGAGGGTTCAATAATGTAGGCATGATAAACTCAACTGGAACGCTCATCACGGCAGGTGGAGCAAATCGCTTTTATGTATCACAACTTCGAAACGCCCAACTCAACTCTGGGGTTCTGTTGTATGACAACACTACTAAAGAGGTTTCTTACTCAGCAAATTTACCTACCCTGACAACAAGCGGACTAACGATTACAGGTCTCACAGCATCAAGAGCAGTAGTTTCAAGTGGAACTAAGGCTTTGTCCTCAGCATCATTCAATCTTCCTTCAACTTCTGGCACAAATGGGTTTTTACTATTAACAGATGGTACAGCAACTACAAGTTGGAGCGACCCAGCATCTCTACCTGCTATAACAGCCAAGGCAAATATTGACAATCCGACATTTACGACCAAGATAACAACACCTGATATCGTCTTGAATAATACAAGAGTGAGCCTTGGGTCAAGTCAAACTACAACTGGTTTGAATACAGGTTGTCTTATCGGTCCGAATTGTTCCAATGGAGGTTTTGATAATGTTCTCATGCTCAATGCTTCTGGAACGCTAATAACGAGCACATCGGCATCAAAGTCTCATATGGCACCTTTACGAAATTTTTCAGCACAATCGGGAATAATGTTATATGACAATTCTACCAAAGAAGTTGCTTATTCACTAACAACTCCAGCATTCACATCGACAAATATCACGATCAACGGATTAACGGCAAGTCGCGCCGTAGTATCAAATGCTTCTAAATTACTCACGAGCGCAAGCTTCAATCTACCGGCTACCTCGGGAAGCAATAATAACTTGTTATCAACCAACGGCGTTGATACTACTTCTTGGGTTAATAGCGTATCCTTAACTAACGGAAGTTTTTCAGGAGTTTTGACCCTTGGAGCAGGTTCAGGAAGTTTCCCGAGCTTAACATTTACAGGAGCAGAAGTTGATACTGGAATTTGGTCTTCTGGGGCTGACAATATAAATTTTGGGACGAACGGCGGAACACGTTGTTTAATCAATAATAACGGATTACAAGTTCCAAATTTGACAGCAAGCAAGATAGTTTTAAGTTCTGTTGCAGATTATTTAGTTAGTTCCGCCTACGCTGATACAGATATGGCTATTCTCGCTGTGGCAAATATATTCACTGGTTCTTCAAATACTTTCAACAATCAGATTGTTGTTGGTGCTGGAAGCGTAGGGTCGCCGTCGATTGCGTTCTTTGGGGACCTGAATACTGGAATTTATAGAACGGCTACTGACAACTTTGATATTTCAGTCAATGCTGTAAATAAACTCAATATATCTACGAGCGCATTTTCACCGAAAGACACGATAAGAGGGGCTATCGGAACAAATACTATCCCAACTTATGCGTTCAGTGCAGAAACAAGTTCTGGCGTCTATCAATCCGCCCTCGGAAATATTGATGTTTCAGTCGCTGGAACGAATAAGTTGAATATCAGCGCAAGTAACTTTAATGTAAAAAATAACGTTCAAATAACGTCGGGAGGTGTTGATAATTGGATTGTCAATGGGTCGGGAAATACTCTATTTAAATCGTCTTATCTGTCTGGAAAATATATAACATCAGCAATCTACACGGGTGCAGAAACCAACAATTGGTCGGTTTTTGAGTCAAACGCCAATTCAGAAGCATCAGCCTTTTGTCAGAACGGAAATATTCAACTGATAATCAACCCGGGCGACTCAGATACTTTCTGGTATTTAGACGAAGATACAATACAAGGCTCATCAACTAATAATTATGCTTGGGTTGGTTGGAAGATATCGACTGCTGGAGTTTTGGTTTCAAGCAGTGATCGACGCCTAAAACGTGATATAAATAAAATTGAAAAAGAGAACCTACTTGAAAATCTTTTAGGTGTCAATATCGTGAAGTATAAAAAGAAACCTCCAACAGAGGACAAATTATTTAAGAATGGTGTTTTACGAAAGAAATACCAAGAGGAGCATATTGGTGTTATCGGTCAAAACGTGAAGAAGCATTTCAATGATGTTATAGAGGAGCAAGATACTGGTGATGAAGAAAAGTTTATTTCCGTGAAATATCAAGACTTGTCATATTACTTTCATCTTGGAACTCAAGCACTTATTAGGAAGGTTCAAGTTTTGCAGGACGAGAACAGAAATTTAAAAACAGAGGTCGAAAAAATCAAGACATTTTTAAATATTCAATAGAGGAAAAAAAGGGGTTTATATATTTTCTTGTTAATATATAAAATAATATGTATAAAACCATAGGCAATCAAATCATTTTAGATTTTTTTTGGGAACATAACACCTTAAATAATGAAGAATTATTACTTACAATTTTCTATATACTTAAAGAAGCAATTCAAAAAACAAGTTTAAAAATTGTTGCAGAAAGTAATGTTTTATTACCTATTCCTCCCCATAATAGCGAGGAGGGCGGAACGATTTTTTTCCAACTTGATTCAAGTCATGTTTCTCTTCATTTATATTACGTCTCTCGTTTACTTGCTATTGATATTTTTGGTTGCGGTTTTAATGATATTGAAAAAATATCCCAAGAAATAGAACAAAAATTAAAAGAAATAATTCCAAGTTTGAAATTAACTTATAAAAAATCTTTTAATAGATTTCACCATTAGTACCATTTATTCTACCATAAATAATTTCAACCTCTTCTTCCTTGGTATTCTTTAAAAAACTATTATGAAATTTACCCTTATCGTGTCTTGCTTTTTGATTTAATGCTACTTCAACTTTACAAACCTCACATTTAACTTTTGATATATTTCTTTTTACAGGAACTTTTTTATGATTTAAACATAGTTCATTTTTATTCTCTTCTAAATTGATTATTTCTTCAACTCTTGATTTAAGTTGATTAATATTTTCACATTTAAAATCTTCAATTGATATTGTAGTATATTCACCATTTTCAAAAATTTTAAAGTAAGGTTCATACTTCTTTTTATTATCTTTAAGATAGTTCTCATATGATTTACGGAGAAAAATTAATCTTTTACTTAAATAGGTGTCTGTAGTTCTGTCAATAAAATAAAGTCCTTCTTTATTTGCGATTTTGTAAATTTTTGATTTCTCATAATTTATTTTCATTTATTATAATATAAGAAAAAAATAAAAAAAAGAAAAAATTTTCTTGAATTATGAAAAATTTAAGATAAAAGTTTAATATAGTTATATAATAAATGTATAAGTTTATTATATCACGAAGAAAAGGTAAGAAATACGATGTCTTTAAAGACGGAAAATATCTTACTTCATTTGGAGAAAAAGATTATCAACAATATAATGATAAGACGCCATTAAAAGCATATTCACATTTAGACCACAATGATAAAGATAGAAAAAACAGATATTATCAAAGACACGGAAAAGATGCAAAATTTGAAAGTGCTAAATGGTTCTCACATAAATATCTCTGGTAGAGAGCAACTCTCTCTCTTTTAATCTAATTTTTCGTTCAGTCATTTTTTGGTTAATATAAAGCCTTTTTCGTGCTAAGGTTTCTTCGTCTAAGAATTCTTTTCTAAGTTGAAAATTTTTACAAGGTCTTTCATATGGTAGTTTATTTATAAATGCTTTATGTTTTTCAGTTCTTATATGACTTGTTTTATTTTGAGAAGTATATCTTCCGCCGCAATCACAAGTCATTTGTTTAAAAATCCGTTTCTTAGGGCGGTAAAGGGGTATTTCGTTTATTTCGTTTGTCATTATATCTTTTTATATAATACAAGATTTTATTTCTTTAAACCATTATTTTTTATTTTTAATAAATATAAATATTATCAATATTTGTTGTTCTTGTTAAAGCAACATTTAAAGATCTCCAAGACTGTTTTGAAACCTCATATATTGTATAAGGTTTATTGAAAGTTTGTCCTTGGGTTGAGTGTATAGTCATAGCATAATTAGGGTTAAAATTGTATAAAAATTCTTTGTTAAATTTGAATGTATGAACTATTCCTTCTTCACCTAATAATGATATTTCCTTATCAGTATAGTCAATAACTTCAAAAGTATCACCATTGTATATATCAAGTTTTACGAAATTTTTACGGCATCTAAGAGGAAGACCTATATATATTTTCATATTTTGACTATAATTATCATGAAGGTCTTTCTCTGTTGATAAATCAATAAAGTCTAAATCTTTACTGACGTAGTCCATAAGTTGTTTATTTAATTCAACTCTAACTTCATTAGTTCTACATATATTTATGAAGCAAGGTTCGTCTGAAGTCCATTTTTTATGAATAAAATTTCCTGTAAAACCTTCTTGTTTTATTTCAATAATATCGCTTACAATATCATCGAGGTCTTTATTATCACATCTTTTATTTATCAATAATTCAACCTTATATTCAACTATATCACTAAGAATATTTGAATTTTCAAAGTCAATATGGTCTTCACCAATTGGTTTTAATTGGTTATAATCACCTGCGATAATGATAATAATATTAGGGTATTTTTGTCTTATATTAATCATGTCTCTATAAAACATCAAAGGAACCATACTAATCTCGTCAAATATTAAGACATCAATGTTCTTAAAGTCTTTAATCAATAAAGTTGAACCATCAATATTTTTTCCAAAAATTTTATGTAATGTTTCACCCTTAATCAATTTCTTCGCACAATGAGTATAAGCACCTTTTTTAACAATTTTACCCTGTGTTTCATATTCGTTAATTATTTTATTAAGAAGATACGTTTTACCTCGTCCTGCTCTTGCTTGTAATAGAAAACTTTTATATATAACAATATTAATATCAAAGTTCCACTCATCGATGACTTCAATATTTTTCAAGGTATTTTGTTGTAAGAAGGACATATCAACTTTTTCAAATGTATAGTAAGGATCATAATCATTTTTAAGTCTTGGTTTTTTATCTTCAATTTTGAACTCACCCATTTCAGTAGAAAGAAAGAATCCGTCGGTTCCTTCGACCTCCCCTTCTTTGCCTTGGGGTCGAAGGGGTATCTCCTTCTCAGGGTTCTCAATAGTTATACTATCGGTATTAACTTTAATAAGTCGTCCTCCAATATGTTTATAAATCTTATACATTTTAAGAATACCTTCTTGTACGATTTGGAAGTTTGTAATAAAGGTAGCATTCATTCTAAAAATATTTTTTGTGTCATCAATCTCAAAAAGTTCAGGATTTTCACATATTTTATGAACTGTTCTAAAATTATCATCAATATTTGTATAAAATGAAGTTGATGCAGTATTAATATCATTTGTATATTTAAGTTTTCCTACCTCTTGAAATTTATTCCCAAATAAACCTACTTGACGGTTAATGAAATTCTTAGCGAGATTTGGACTTAAACTATCATAGGTTTTAATTACCAAGTCTCGAAGTTCTTTTGTATTATTTGTTCTTGAACCTCGTATATATAGTTTAATATTGTTATATGAGATTAATTCATCGTCTAAACCAATATCAACAATTTTACCTGTGTAAATACCTGTTCCCTGAAATAAAATATTTTGTTTGGTTTCAATTAAGTATAAAGTATCATTATCAATTTCTTCACCTTGATAAGGAACCCAGTCATCATTGATATCAAATTGAATATAATTAGTCTTATTTTTACAGATTGAAGAATACTGTTTATTACCATCATAGGTAATATAGTTGTTGCTTTTAAGAGTATCATACTGTTTGACCCAAGGTGAAAGAGACATATATTTTTCAAAAATGTTCTTGGTTCTTGTATTCAAATACGAAGTAAATGGTTTATCATCAAATGTAGGATAAATAATATCACGAATATCGCTTAAACTTTGGTTGTTAAATTCAATTTCAAGTTCAAGACATATCAAGTTGATTAAATAAAAGTCTTTGTTATAAAGTAAATTAATACCATTATCAAGTGTTAAACTTTTAAAAGTTCCTTGTTTAGATTTGTATTTATATCTCTTATTTTCGGTTTGCCACTTTTCAATGAATATATTTTTTAATAAGTCTTTGTTAGTTGTAATATAAGTTGTATTATTATGTAGATCAGGAAGAATTTCTGGTCTAACTTCTCCTTGACGAAGAGGACAACTAATAGGTTGATATTCAAGACTTTCAAAATCTGGGGGGGTTGAAGGGGTGCCCCCAGATTTTGATAAATATATAGTATCAAGTGGTTTCTTACCTTTCCATCCAAGGATGGACTTTCTTAATTCTTTATCAATAATTGGGTATATATGACCGTCGTCAAAAATTGCCATAATTGAATTAATATGTTTATCTATCTTATGGGACGAAGTATAAAATAAGTTAAAACTTGTATCAAGGCATCTTAGAGATATATTATACTCTTTACAAAATTCTTCTAATTGGCATAATGAGACACCATGTTTATTAGGATTATATTCTTCTTTTAATTGTTGGTGATAAAGAAGACTATCACAACGATAATTTATTTGTTCTACAGACCAAGTAGAACAATGACTAAATTCTACTTCATGCCAAAGTTTTTTAATTTCATCTTCAATTTGACTTGTAGTAAAATTAGGGAGTTTCTTTGTTCCCTTAGTATTGTTATTATTTTGAATAAAATCAAATAGAAATTCGGGAACACAATTATCATTTTCAAAAAACTTATTATCAACTATTAATTGACCTTGTTTATTAAAAAACTCAATTATAGGTGCGGAAGATTTTCTAAGAGGGACAGTCATAGAGTTATATAATTGAACTGGTTTAGTAATAGTAAAATCAATACTACCATCTTGAACTTTCCAGTATGTTCTTCCACCTCTGTTTTCAATCCATCTTTCTATATAGTTATCAATATCTCTATTAATATTTTGTCTTGTTGTATTAAATTTTATTCCTATTTCTGGGACAATTCTAACTTCATTAGTTCTATTAAATTCTTCAAAAGAAATATCAAGGTCAAGTCCAATTTTATTAGTAAAAATTTGTTCAATAGGTTTCTTCTTCTTTTCAAATTCTTTCTTTTTTTCTTTCTTCTTTCGTGCTTCTGCTCTTTTCTTTCTATCTCTCTCATTTCTAAGGTTCTTCTTTATTCTTTCTTCAATGAAGTTTTCAAGTTGAATTTTAGTTTTACCATTTCTAAAATTATAACCAAGTTCTTTTGCTTTTTGTAAAAGTTCCTGATAAGAAACTGGTCTATAATTTTCAAAAAACTTTGTATAGTTTTCCTTAGACCATCTGCCTTTAATTTCAAACTGTTTTTTAAAGGACCTAATATCCTTGATATTTAACTTCAAATCCTTAAATCTTTGCTGTAAATCTTTTAGAGTTGCCATTTTATTATATGCAAGATTAAAATTATTCATTGATTTTTTTTATTTCTTATTTTTATAATTTTATTTCTTTAAACCATTATTTATAATTTTTATAGAAACTTTTAG
>Ga0247843_1006458_pt1 | contig 15316 bp, 14 predicted proteins | sample LaCruzMarch2017__FD_192420 | JGI IMG/M metagenome (GOLD analysis project Ga0247843, IMG submission 192420) | Freshwater microbial communities from meromictic Lake La Cruz, Castile-La Mancha, Spain - LaCruzMarch2017_8m | ecosystem: Environmental > Aquatic > Freshwater > Lake | place: Spain... | reverse complement strand
TTTGGTCCAACAACTGGGGAGTATTATACAGGATAAGTTATATTAATTATCACAATGTCATAAATAAAAGCAAAAAGCAGAAAAAATATCCCCGCTGTTAAAGTGAATTTAAAGTCTAAATTTAGGTCAATATTGAAGTTATGAAATATCATTAAGAATGGCAATGTGTGAATAATTAATATAACCAGATAAATTGGATTTCCATTAGTCAACCATAGCCAAGTATTAATGTCAGGAAAAATAATCAGAATATATGTTAATGCACTTATAAAATAAACAGGGTTTTTCTTTTTCGGAGTCCACTGACTCATTGCAAGTAAGATAAGTGAAGTCAACAATAAAAAATCTGCAATTGTCCTATAAATTGTTGGGTTATCAAACTCATTATATTGAAAACGCCCCGCAACCTCCAATCCCGAGCTTGTAATAAAATCAATAATACTCAAAGCTGCCAAGGCGAAAACTGTCGTATTTATGTATTTAAATGCTTTCATATTTTACTTACCGCAATATAATTTTGTCAATAAACTCAATTTCCTATACAAATTCTTCTCATTTATTGTTACTCTCAACGAGCTTTTTTCTAGACTGGGTTTAGTAAAATTGATTTTTTGGATGATGTTTTTGACAAATATATAGCACTATTGAGAAAGGTAAAAAACGCAGTTGCCAACCACGAAGGTGTTTAAGCGGCACGTTTTTTTTGCATACTAAAATCAATAAACAGCATAAATACCTAACACAAACATCAACCCACTTTTAGATTTCAGGTGGTTAATTTTTCCTGAATTCCCCTCTTAACTCCCCTTAAATTCTGCTTTGCGTTTTTCGTTGAAGGCGGTTACGCCCTCTTTGTAGTCTTCAGAGTTTCCGGCGATTTCTTGGCAGTAGGCTTCATATTGCAGCATGGTTTCGAGGTCGGAGTAAACCGCTTTGTTTAACATGGCTTTAATCATTCCGATGGATTTTGTGGGGGCATTTGAATAGTATGTCGCTACCTCATTTACCGTTGAATCCAATAAATCTTCGGCGACAACGCGGTTGATTAATCCCCATTCCAAAGCCTGTTGGGCCGTTACTTTGGTGGCCATGGTGGCCATTTCGAAGGCACGGGCTGGACTAATGGATTTAGACAAAAAGTAACTGCTGCCGCTGTCGGGAACCAATCCAACATTGATGAAAACTTCAATCAACGACGCTTTTTCTTGTGCTACTATAAAATCGCAAGCCAAGGCCAAAGATGCACCTGCACCAGCTGCCACGCCATTTAATTTGCAAATGATGGGTTTGGGTAAATCGCGCATCGCGCGAATGATGGGATTGTATCTTTTGTATAAACTTTCGGATAATGATCTATTTTTCGAATCGGCGATGGCTTTTAAATCCTGACCGCTGCAAAATGCTTTTCCAGCGCCGGTAAGTACAACCACCCTAACCGATGAGTCTTTTTTTACTTCCTTGAGCACATGTTGTAACTCATAACTTTGTTCGTTGTTGAAGGCGTTAAAAACATCTGGCCTGTTTAAGGTTATGTATCCAACACTGCCAATTTTCTCATATAAAATACACGTTAATTCCATAATACATGCCAAATATACTCATTTATGAATGTAATTGAAACGCCAATAATTATTCCGAGATTCAATTCAAACGGACTGTGTGCTTTTAGTTTTAAGCGCGACAGATATACCAATGAAATAATTAATAGAATTAAAACCATCCACTGTTTTTGGGATAGAAGTATTCCATTGGATGTTAAATTGATGGCATTTATGAGGTAACTGGAATGGATGAAAAAGTACATCAAGAATGCGGTGATAGACAGCAAATGAATGCTAATTTTAATGTTTGCCGAATTGAACATGTACTGCACAAACAGCGAGAGAAGTATTAAACTGTTGAATACTTGAAGGGATTTGTCGTTGCCAAAATAATAGGCTACGGAAGTGAAAATAGCAAGACACACTATGGTTAATAGTACGGCTTTTTTGCGTTCGCGAATGTGTTTTAGGTGTATGGATTCAAAATGTTTGCGTTTGGTCATTATGAAAACAAAAGACAATGGAATTACTCCCATAAGCACGCATGCACTTACCAAAATGGGCAGTGTATTGTTTCCTAGATTCTTGGAAACCAGGAAAAATCCGAGCAAAGAAACGAATCCCGGATAGGTGATGTAGGTAATGGCTTTGTATATTTTTTGCATGGACTTAGAATGAGTAATCCACCCCAAAAACAACCCTCAATTGCAAGGCGCTTTCGGAAGGAAGGTAGGTATTTAAGAAAATGGGAAGGTCTACCCTGAAATTGATGGGTTTCACTTCGTTGAGAATGCTCTTTAAAAATAGTGAGTTCAAATTCTTAATTTGAAAGGTAGTACCAATTCCTGCATCGGCCAAGGCACCACTAAAAATCCAATCGGATTGCTGTTTGTATCCCATTTGCCCGATGTCGGCAAAAAGGTAGGGGCTAAATTTGATGTACTTGTTTTTCAGAACCCCCGATAACAAAGGAGCAAAACCGAATTCTACATTCAAAGCAATGCCCGAAGTACCTCTAAAAAAGGCCACGGTGGTATCGTTTGTGTTTATACCAATAACTCTTCCGTTGTAGCCTCTGAGGTTTAATCCGCCGCCGCTGTGTAAATAAACGGGGATTTGCTTTCGCTGTGGGGGATAGGATTTATACACTGGAGAGGGCAAAAGTGCCATTTGGTTGATGTCTCTCACAATGTATTGTTCTTGCTGCTGTTCTGGGTTGGCACCGGCAGCATGTAATAAAGATTCTTCTCCATTTTGAGCATTTGAATGGCCAATTTGGAAAAACAATCTGGATTTTAAATCTACGTATTTTAATTTTTTGCTGTAGTGTTTCCAAGTGAAGTTCACGTATCCGTAATCGACTTCACTCCACGGAGAAATGAGTCTTGCGGTCATATTTATATCGCCTCTTTCGCCCCAGCCGCTGTACGATTTATCAATAAATACGTTGAGTGAGGTATTTTTTTGGTGTGACCAAATGGACTGTGAAGGTATAATTCCCGCATATTGGTTTTCGTAGATGGAATTGACTTCGAACGAATTTTTTTGATAATTCACCGCATTTTTACCCATGAGGGATTGAAGGTGTTTTCCATACAGTCCGAAGGTGTAACCGAGGAATTTCATTTTCCAACCCAGACTTAGGTTTAGTTGTTGATTGTATGAAATAATGCGGCTAAAGTATTCGCCGCCTTTTCGCATTTCGTGGTTGTATTTTATATCGAAGCTTATTTTTTGTTGGGGATATTGAATGTTCAAATCGAGGTTAGAGGGAAGCACCGCAACCCAGGTTCTTGCATCTACTTGGTGTTTTCGTCTGGCGTATTGTCCGCTTAGTTTCATTCCGGCCAACAACCCGCTGTATTGGTTGTAGGTAAGTGCGGGTCTATACAGCCATTGATATCCCCCCAAATAAGAAGTATTCTCGCCATTTCCCCAATCGAAGTGAATTTCGTGTTTGTTCTTCCATGTGTTATTTACGCGGTAAACATCTGCCAGTCTGCCACTTGGATCTATCCACACTTGTTTGAGGGTGGAATTGTCTTGCAATTGTATTTTAAAGGAAAAAGTGGGATTGATTTTCCCCCAACCGTCCCAAATTCGGGTATTTACCGAGTAAGGGTCTTTGTATTGGTTCACGGGAATGTTGATTGGCGTGGTAACAAGTTTGCTTTTTTTGGTAAGTGGATCTTCCACAATTGAGTACAGTGAAATGTGCAGGGGCATTATTAAAGTTCCGTTGCGTTGAACTTCGATTTCGTATTTGGAGGGACCAATTTTTTTCACTTTTTTGATGCCGTAATCAATAAAATCGGTGGATTCAAACCATTGGTCAAAAAATTTATTCAAATCTACCTGGCTAGAAGCAATGATGGAGTTTCTAAAATCTTCGACGTAAGGGTGGCAAAATTTCCATTGTTGAACATAGTTTTTCATGGAAGCTTCGAATAGGGAATCCCCCAAAAAATACTGCAAATTGTACAACATGGTGGCGGTTTTAAAGTATACGTGTTTGTATCCACCGCCATGCGACACGGCATTTCCAAATTCGTTGCTGTGGGTGTTTAAAGGAGCATCTGTTCCGTCAATGGCATCTTCGATGTATCCGGCATAAACCCTGGAATATTCTGGCATTCGTTCTACATTGAGTTTGCGCAAGGCTACGGCTGTTAAAAATTGTGTAAATCCTTCATCTAAAGATGCTCTATACGTTTCGTTGCTGCCCACCATGCCCATAAACCAATTGTGGCCCACTTCGTGCGCGATGAGGCTTTTGTGCTGTGGAAAATATCCCCCACAAAGAGTAAGCATAGGATATTCCATGCCGTCGGCGGCATCGGCGACCACAATTTTGGGATATTCATACATGCCATATAACGAGCTGTAAAGGGCAATGACTTCTGCGGTAAATTGCGCAGTTTGTTGCCAAAAGGGGGCATTGTTTTCTTGAACTATGGCTATGCAATTGATGTTATTCCATTTCACTTTTGAAATTCGGTAGGTTGGATCAGCGGTCCAAGCAAAATCATGCACATTCAGGGCATGAAACTGCCATGTTTTCTTTTTGTTGTTTTTGGGGATGATAATCGAAGGACTCTCACTGGGTTTTTTATTTTTAAAATTGCGCACATCGAGTTGTTGCAACAAGGCTGTTGGCAATACTTCATTTTCGTTGATGATGGTACCGGTGCCTTCCACAATATATTCTTGAGGCAGGGTGAGAATCACTTTAAATTCGCCAAAATCTCCATAGAATTCTTTTTCCAAATGTTGGGATGTTTCCCAACCAAATTTTTGGTCGTACACACAAATTCTAGGATACCAATGCACGCCATTGAAGTGTTTTATGCCATGATGGTCAAATACTTTCATTCTGCGACGGATGCTTCCTCTATCGAAATAGGTTTTGAATTTTATTTTAAAAACAATAGAGTCACCCGATTTAAGTTCTTGAGGTAATTTTATTTTTAACAGGGTATAATTTACCTCGAAGTCAGTTTCATTTATTTTTTCTAGTTGGTTTTTTTGTCCGATTTGAATGTTTTGAATGGTGGTACCGAGGTTTTGACTTTCGTATTTGCCGTAATTGACTTTAATTTTATTTACATTGTAGAGTTTGTCGGTAAGAGAACCGGGTTGATTCGAATTTTGGTAGAGGTGAAAAAAGGCCTCTTTTAGGGTGTGCGGGCTGTTGTTAAAATAGTGCAATTCTAGGTTTCCATCAATAATTTCAAGGCTATCGTCTAGTTCGGCATCAATATTATAGACTACGTCTTGTTGCCAATAACTTGAATGCGGTGCTTTATTTTTCCAATAATTTTTGTTTTCTGTACTTCTAAATTTGGGTAGGTTTTGTTGTTGGGCATACGATACAGAACAAATAAAAAACAGTAGAAAAGGAAACGGCTTCATTTACATGCAAAATACAAAATTAAATGGGATTTGAAAGGGAATACATGCTAGTGGATTGTTGAAAATTTAGGGGTTAAATGAATCCAACCTATATTTGTTTGAAATTAGCAAACAAGATTAATCATGAATTTACAATGGGAATATAAGCAGTTAGAATTCAAGTCCGAAAAAAGAACTGTTTCTATCTCTCATGATAATCTTTTACATCAATTGGGAATTGATGAAGATTTCGAAATCTCAACACACACTATTGGCGATTTAAACCAAACAGAAACAAATTTGGTAAAATGGCAATCCCCATTCTATTTTATTCCCGATTATTTTGTATCAGCTTCAAACAAAACGATACAATTTGATTGCATTTATGATCTGGGAAACGGAATACAAGTTTGTTATGAAGGGAAGGGGTGTTATCATTTAATTTTGGCGATTTACAAATATGCACAAGGTCTAAAGTTTCAAAAGCGAATGATTTATTTTTGGTTACATGAGCAGACTTTGATTGTGCTGGTTTTTGAGGATAGCGTATTAAAGTTTGGTAACTTATTTGAGGTTGATGGAATCAATGAAGTGATGTATTTTATATTGAGTGCGGCCAATGAGTGCGGATTTCATAAAAATTCTTTTGCGATTGTTGGAGACGGAGAGAATCAGGAGTTATCGGTGATTCAAATGGAACTTCAGAAATTGAAATTGGGGTTAATTTTTGTAGAGAAAAGTGAACTTTACGAGGGATATTTTGCAAGTCCCTATCAACATTTTTCATTTTACTTAAAATCAGTATTGGAATGCGCGTTACCGGAGGAAATTTAAAGGGTTTTCAATTAAATTCTGGTTTTGCGACCCATGTACGTCCCTCTACAGACTTTATGCGGGAAGGTATTTTTAATTTTCTGATGCACGAAAAGGGCATTGAAAATGCGTCTGTTTTGGATTTATTTAGTGGTTCGGGCATTGTTTCACTTGAGTTTTTAAGCAGAGATGCGGGTTCGGTCCTTTCGGTTGATGCGGACATGAAGAATGTGAAGTTTCAGCAGAGAATTAAAAAAGAGTTAAAATTGGACCCATGGGAAATAACCAAGGACGATGTTTTTCGGTTTTTGAACACCAACGAAAGTACGTTTGACTTGATATTTGCGGATCCACCGTACGATTTACCAAACATTCAGAATCTCACCAAATTGGCGTATCAATTTTTAAATGCTGGCGGTATTTTTATTTTTGAACACAAGCCAGAGTTGGTGTTGACTCAAAATTTTAAATGGAAAAAACAATATGGACATGCAACTTGCAGTATATTCGTCCGTGAGAATTAAACAATATGTCTAAAAATATAGCAGTATTTCCGGGAACATTTGATCCAATAACCAAAGGGCATGTGGACATTGTTTTGCGAGGTTCAGAATTATTTGACAAAGTAATTGTTGCCATTGGTTTAAACACAAAAAAGGAAACGTTATTTAGTTTGGAGCAGCGTTTGGAATGGCTAAAGTTGACGTTTGAGAATCACCCAAAAATCGAAATCAAGTATTACGAAGGATTGACCGTTGATTTTTGCAGACAAAATGCGGCAAAGTATATGTTAAGGGGCTTAAGGAGTGGAACGGATTTTGATTATGAATCGCATATTGCCCAGTTGAACAAATCGTTGAGTCATGAAATCGAAACAATATTTGTGCTTAGTTCGCCGGAGTTGAGTTATGTCAGTTCAACGTTGGTAAGGGATTTGATTATCCACGACGGAGAATACATCCGCTTTTTGCCTGACGAGGTGATTATTACGCGTTCGAAATAAGTTTAATTTTAATCAAGGACCTGTTGAATGATGTCTTTTATGCTGTTGTAGGTAGTAAATTCAGGGGTGTTGAACCAATTTAAATCGGCGAATTTTACTTCACTAATTCCTTCTTCTGTTTGTGGCTTCAGGGTATTGTTGCCACTGTTATTCATTTTATACCAGTGAGTCACTTTTAGCAAAATGGCTTCATCTTCATAATATGCATGAAAGGTTTCGCCAATTTTATCGGCGATGTTAATCATGTTGATGCCTGTTTCTTCCATAACTTCTCTTAAAGCAGCGGCTCTTTGGTCTTCATGTTTTTCAATTTTTCCTTTCGGCAAATCCCACAGGCCATTTCTTTTTATGGTTAAAAGTTGGTTTTCTTTATTGAATACCAATCCACCAGCGGCTTGAATCATGGTGTATTCTTGGGTAAATTCATTAAAGGTAAGTGCAGGGTCAGGACAAATCAAACCGAAGGTCATAGCCTTACCGTAGGCATCACTGGTTATTAGAATTTTAAAACTTTTATGCAGTTCGTCGTCACCTATGAAAAATAGATTTGGGATTCCTCTCAATGCTTGTGGAGAATCCGTAATGATTAACGCCCCCTCATTGAAGTAGATTTTGTAAGTTTGCGGCTCCATGTTACATCAAAGTGCAAAACTAGCAAAATTTCTCTTGGAAATAAAGGCAATTAAATTATCTCCGTCAGAACCGTTTATTTGGACGTCCGGAATTGCATCTCCAATCTACTGCGACAATAGGCTGGTACTGTCTTTTCCGGAGGTTAGAGACTTTGTAGCCGAGGCGTTGGCGGACATTATTTTATCGGAATTTAATGAAGTAGATCGGATTGCAGGCATAGCAACTGCTGGAATAGCACACGGTGTTTTATGTGCAGATCGTCTTAAAAAATCCTATTGTTATGTACGACCTGAACCAAAAAAGCACGGATTAAAGAATCAAGTTGAGGGTTTAATATTAGAAGGAGATAAGGTAGTTCTAATTGAAGATTTAATTTCCACAGGCAAAAGTTCTATGCAAGCAATTGAAGGTGTACGCAAAGAAGGTGGTGAAGTTATTGGGTTGGTTTCACTATTCAATTATGGATTTGAAGAGGCGAAAAATAGATTTGAAGCAGAGAATATAAAGGTGGTTTCAATTTCAAATTTTGATGTATTGTGCGATGTAGCTGCTTCTGAAGGATTCATTGCATCAGAAGATATTGAGAAGATAAAATCTTTTGCAAAAAACCCAAAAGAATGGAATAATTGATTAACTTTTTGCAACAATGTGTTTCAAGGCTTCTTTTTTAGAAAGGGGTTTCAGTGAATGCTTGTTTAGAAAGTCAATGACATAAATTGGGTTTGTTTTAGAATATTGTCTTAATGCCCATCCTATAGATTTCTGAATAAAAAATTCGTTGGATTGAATGTGCGGGAGTATTGCCGATTCCAAAAGTGCAACATTGGTTTTATTTTTAAACTTGAGTTGACAAATTATGGCGGTTCTATTTAACCAGAAATTGGAAGAATTGTTTAATGTTTCAAACAGCGAGGGAATAATTTGAGTATTCCTAAATAAGATATTTCCAAGCACACCCGAGGCCAGCATGTCTACTGTATCCCACCAACTTTTGGATTCGATGAGTTGGAGGACAAAAGGGATGTGTTCGCTGTTCAAAGACTTAGCGTGTTTTAGGAGCAAATCCATTCCTATATACTGGTATTCTCTTTCAGGTTGGAGCCACAGTCCATCAACCAAAGGAATTAATACACTTGGATCTTTGATGTTTGGAATTGTTTGTAGTTCCTTTAAAATGATTTTTCTTTTTTGTGAGGATACACCAACAAACGAAAATTTATTGCGCATATATGCTTCCATACCAGGTGTTTTCTCTGGTTCGGAAAGCACTTTTAATGATTGGGTAATGGAGAATGTTATTTCCTCAACGGGCTGCATTTAATTCTGTCAATAAAAAATCTTTGGTTTGAAAACCGGGATAATTCTTGGTGTTTTCAGATGAAATGATTTGTAAATAGGGTACGGTTTCAATGTTTAATTGTTTCACCAATTTCGGATTATCGTCGTAATTTATTTTTACCACTTTTAATTTCCCTTTAAAAGATTCTTGAAGACTTGGTAAGTAGTTATTGATTTCTTTACAAGGTTTGCACCATGGAGCAAAAAAATCTACAAGAACAATGGTATCATTATTTGAATTAGTTAATGTTAAATAGTCTTCTTTAGAGAACCCTTTGTTTTCATTTCCTTCTTTGGATATAACTGCTTTATTTTCAGATTTCCACTTTGAAATTCCACCGCTAAGGTTATAAACTTCTTTAAAACCATTGTCAATTAAAACGGCTGCGGCAGTTGAACTGCGTCCACCAGACAAACAATAAACATAAATAGGTTGTGTTTTATCGAGCCTTTCTATTTGTTTGGTGAAATTTTCATCGTTCACATTCATATTTAAAGAACCTGAGATGTGAGAAGCGTTGTGTTCTGCTGGGGTTCTTACATCTAACAATATGCGATTTGTGGAATTTAAAATTGCTTTTTCAAATTCATCTGAATTTAGATTTTTTATTGCTTGTGCAGATATTTGGTTGCAACTTAATGAATAAAAAAAGGTTAAAATTGAGAATATAAAAGTTAATTTTTGTTTCATATTCTACGAAATTACAATATTTCAGACGAGATTATTGTGTTAAAAGTCACAACTTGACTAATTAACTTGGTATATTTGAGAATAAATTATATGAGAAACAAATTGTTGATTTTACTGGCTGGAGGATTAACTCTAGCATCTTGCGATGCCTTTAAACAAGCTGCCAATCAAGTTGCCAATGAAGCACTAACAAATGCAGGCGCACAGCCGAATTTGCAAAAATTAACCGCTGATGAGGCTTCATCAGGATTAAAGGAAGCCTTAGTTCAAGGAATTATGAATGGCACAGGAAACTTGGGAAAAGCAGGCGCTTTTTTGAATAGTTCTTCATTAAAAATCCCTTTGCCACCCGATGTACAAGCAGTTGAAAAGAAAATAAGAGACAATAGATTGCTGAATTCACTCATAGGTGGTGAGTTAGATAAGGCTGTTGTAGCAATGAATACGGGTGCTGAAAAGTCTATGGCTTTGGCTACACCAGTATTCAAGAAAGCAATTGTTGATATGTCTTTTACAGACGCTATGAAAATTTTAACTGGTGGAAACGGTGCTGCTACAAGTTATCTTAAAACATCTTCGGAATCTCAATTAATGCAATTGTTTATGCCTGAAGTTAAAAAGTCATTGGATGCAGTTGAATTGAGTAAAATTTGGAATCCTGTTGTCACCCAAATAAACAAGAACAAGCTCATTTTGGGTTTGAATAAGAATATAGAACCAGATTTGAATTTGTATGTGACTCAAAAAGCCACTTCGGCACTTTTTAGTGAAATTGAAAACGAAGAGAATAAAATTAGAAAAGACCCGGTTTCAAGATCTTCGGACATTTTGAAAAAGGCATTTGATTACGCAGACAAGAACAAATAACCCAATGTGAGGAGCTTCAGAACTTACATATTTGTTTTACTGTGTTTATGGTTAAATTCTGTTAAGAGTGAAATCATAATTGATAATCCAATTAAAAAAAGGATTAACGTAGAATACGTGGGTGATGATTTTAAACAAGTGCTCAATTTATTTGAAAAACAAACAGGTCTTTATTTTCAGTATGATGTTACACTAAAACCATTAAAAAGAGTTTATCGGTTAAGGTATATAAATGAGGTTGCTGAAATAGCAATTAGGGATTTTTTACAGCAAAACGGGCTTGATTTTAATTTGGTATTGGGAAAATCGCTTGTTTTAAAAAGATGGAATCCAGTGTATGGTGAAATTGTAATTAGTGGTCGAATATCGAATTATTATACAGGGGAAAGATTGGTAAATGCCGAGGTAATTGTAAGTGGCAATGAGCAGAATATTATCCGGACTAATTCTGAAGGGATATTTCAACTGAAGTCAAACCAGAATAAGATTTATTTAAAATATGATTATCCCGGTTTTGAAAGTCAATATGATACCTTAATAAAAAACGGATCTAGTTTTTTTTTAGATATAATAATGAAGCCAGAAATTTCAATGATGGAACTTACTGAAGTTAATGCAACAGGTAACAAGGTGCTTCCTACAGTAGAAAAGGGTAAATCTGATGAATTTAGTATCAATCGGTCTCAATTGAACAATATTCCTCATTTGTTGGGTGAGCCAGATATCTTGAGGGTCTTCAGTATGAATCCTGGCGTAGTTTCTGGGAGTGAGGGTGTATTTGGGATGTACGTGAGAGGTGGTGCCTCAGATCAAAATTTGGTTTTATTGGATGACGCACCACTTTATAATGCGTATCATTTATACGGAGTATTTGGAATCTTTAATGGAGATATCATTAAAAATGCGAAATTTTACCGAGGCGCTTTTCCTGCAAATCAGGGTGGAAGGTTGAGCAGTGTTATTGAAGTAAATACACGTGAAGGAAATGAAAATAACTTGACAGGAAATATTTCTATTGGGCTTTTATCTAGTAGAATTTATTTGGGGGGACCTTTATTTTCCAAAAAAACAACATATTCCATTGCTGCAAGGCGCAGTTTTTTTGATTATTTGGTAGATCCCATTCTTTCTTTTGCCAATTATTCTAACAACAATTTTGTAAATAGATATAACTTTTGGGATGTTAACCTTAAAATTACACATAAGTTTAATCAAAAGAGTAGAATGTCAGTTTCTGGTTATTCAGGCCAAGATTTCGCTGGATTAATAGACAAAAAATTTAGTTCGTCAAATAACATAAATATTTCAGAAAGAGCGGAAGATGCATCTAGATGGGGAAATGATTTGATAAGTGCTAGATGGTACTACATGGTTACACCGAGTTCGCAGATTTCGTTTAAATCTTATATAACGAGGTATGGTTATTCGCACAGTAGAAATTACTCTATTCGCACTGAATATGAAGATTTAAAACAAGAAAAGGTGGAGAAATCGAACTATGAAATCTCAAATGGAATTCGGGATATAGAATTTTCAGCCCATTTTGAAAAGCAAATAAATCCTTCCATGTCCATTAAAATGGGAACTGGATATATAAACCATTATTTCCAACCCAACAAAAGGGAATTATCCATTACCAATGATAGTATTTCAACAAGGGCATCATTTAGTGACTACGCTACAACTACTCCTGAAATATTTGGATATTTATCTTACACCTTACAGAGTAAAACATTTGGTTATTATGATTTAGGTATAAGGTCGGTTTATTATAGTTTGGGTTTCGGACAATATTACATTTTACCGGAGCCCAGAATTTCTGCTAGGTGGAAGTTAAAAGATGAAAATTGGATTAAATTTTCTGCTTCTCAAACAAGGCAATTTTTTCATCAGTTGAATAATTTGACAATGGGTTTACCCTCAGATTTATGGGTTCCTTCAAATACAATTTTTAAACCAGCAAGTGCTACTCAATTTTCAATTGGATATACAAAATCAATGAAAATGTGGCAATTAAGTACGGAAGTGTTTTATCGAAAATTTGGAAATTTGCTAGAATATAAAGACAATGCAGTGTATATAAAGACAAACAGGCAATGGGAAAGCTCAGTCACATCGGGGTCCGGTGAAACCAAAGGTTGGGAAATTATGCTAGAAAAAACCAAAGGTCAATTAACTGGTTGGATTTCGTACACATTAATAAAAAGTGATAGAACCTTTGCGAGTTTAAATCAAGGACAAACATTCCCTATTAGATATGATCGGCGACACAATATTTATTTTTTAACGAATTACAGATATTCAAAAAAACTGAATTTTAGTTTAAATTGGACTTACAATAGTGGGTTTGCGTATACACTGCCTGTTGGAATATTTCCTTCTCAAACTTCCAATGACCCCATTCATGATGTTTACATCTATGGTCAAAGAAACAACCGGAGATCTCGTGATAATCACAGAATAGATATTTCTGCCACATATAAATTACCCAAGAAACGAACAGAATCAAGTTGGGTATTTGGTATTTATAATGTTTACAACAGAATGAATCCATTTTATTTGAATTTGGGTTTGGGAAATGATGGCGGTAGAAGCTTATACCAAGTGAGTTTACTTCCGATTTCACCTTTTATTAATTATCAACTCAGTTTTTAATGATGCGAAGACTTTTGTTTGTTGTGTCGTTTTTTTCTATGTTTTTGATTGGATGTGTAGAAGAAGTTGATTTAAATCAAAATGGGGATATTCCAAACAAACTGGTTATTCATGGATACATTACACCGGATAGTCAGGTTACAATTCAGGTTTCAAAGGTTGTAGGGGTTACAGACGGTTATGAACAAATTGCAGATGCCAGTTTGGAAGTAACAAATTTGCAAAGTCAGGAAAAGAAAAAATTATTATATAGGGGAAATGGATTTTATGCCGAATCAATGAACATAAAATGGAATGATAGTTTATCTATATCCATTTTACATGAGAATAATGTAATAAAACACAGAATTCAGATTCCATCTAATGTGGTAATTAAAAAAGTTGATACTTTTACAAGTCTAATTAGTTTTGTAGGTAAAACTAGGGCTTATAGGATAGAGTTTAAGGATAGTGCTTACATTGAGAACTATTATAGAATGTATCTCATTCATAACTATTTAAATTATATATTTTCAGAAAATGGATCAAAGATTGATAGTTTTTATTCGAATGAAAAAGTCCCAATTTCAGGCAGTGAATTGCCATTTTTAAGAAATAATTTTAATACCTATTCAAATAAGGATCTTTTATTTTCTGATGAAAGTTTTAATGGATTAAATAGCCGTTTTGTTTTTTATGAAACATTGCCGAATTACCAATCAATTGATAAAAAATTGCGAAGCGTCACTGTGGTATTAGAAAACATTCACCAGGATTTATTTAATTATTTAAACTCAAGAAATGCACATATTTGGCAACAAAGCTCTATAACCCAGTTGCCTATTTTGGTTGAGGGAAATATTGAGAATGGATATGGTATTTTGAGTTCTTATTCAAAAGCCCAATTCATTATTAAATTTTAAATATTCTTAATTCAACCTCATCAATTCGAGCACCGGTCATTTTTTTCACGACAAATTCAAATTGATTATGACGAATGATATCTCCAGTAGCGGGAATTCTTTCGGCACAATAAATGATATAACCACCTAGTGTGTTGTAATCCCCTTTTGCAAGATTAAATTGATATTTTTCATTGAGATAATCAATTTCTAAACGTGAAGAAAACCTAAAGTGGTTTTCATTCAACATAATTTCGTTTGCATCTTCTACATCAAACTCATCCTTAATTTCACCAAATATTTCTTCAACTACATCTTCAACGGTAGCGATACCAGCGGTTCCACCAAATTCATCAACAACAACAGCCATACTTTTGCGTTCGTTTAAGAATCTTCTTAGGATATCATGTGCTTCAAGTGTTTCACTTACAATAATTACTGGATGTAAAATATCGGTGATTTTCTCGGGCGAGTGGAACAAATCGCTGTGATGCACAAATCCAATGATGTTGTCGATATTGTCTTTAAAAATGAGAATTCGTGATAAGCTTGTTGAAATAAATAATTCACTAATGGTTTTAACATCTGTAATAATATCAACTGCAACCAGTTCGGTTCTTGGAATCATTAAATCCCTCACAATCACGTCGCTAAAGTCTAGAGCATTGCGAAAGGCTTCAGTATCAATATCTTGTGAGTCGAAATTTGAGGAATTTTCAATGCTAGAAATGTAATTGTCTAAATCTACTTTAGAAAACACTGTGGCTTCTTCGGTTAATTTTGTGTTTGCAAATAGTTTTAAAACCATTGCAGAAGCGGATTTTGTAAAGGAAATTATTGGCCAGAGTACAACATGAGCAATACGGAATGGAAATGCAAATAGAAAAATTAAACTATCTGCTTGAAGTTTAAAAATGGTTTTTGGAATAAATTCGGCTGTCACCAAAACCAATAGTGTACTTATAACAGTGGTTAGAAGAAAAACCAAAAACGTATTTGAAAC
>Ga0247843_1006451_pt1 | contig 15326 bp, 12 predicted proteins | sample LaCruzMarch2017__FD_192420 | JGI IMG/M metagenome (GOLD analysis project Ga0247843, IMG submission 192420) | Freshwater microbial communities from meromictic Lake La Cruz, Castile-La Mancha, Spain - LaCruzMarch2017_8m | ecosystem: Environmental > Aquatic > Freshwater > Lake | place: Spain... | reverse complement strand
CCAGGTTCTTTTATACCGAATAATGGGTAGTAATAGAAGTACTTCTGCTAAATATCTGCGTTGAATCTGCGGTTTACGGAGAGTTATCTGCGGTTTACGGAGAGTTATCTGCGGTTTACGGAGAGTTATCTGCGGTTTACGGAGAGTTATCTGCGGTTTACGGAGAGTTGTCTGCGGTTTACGGAGAATTATCTGCGGTTTACGGAGAGTTATCTGCGGTTTACGGAGAGTTATCTGCGGTTTACGGAGACCCTCAGGAATAAAAAAGGCGGGATAGATTCGGCATGCAACTCCTACCTTCCTAGCTGCTGGCATACGGCATCAGCCAACGCAACAGCCGCCTCAGGGCAATTGCGCAACCATAGTTCGGGCTCTATAAGCTCCAGTTCAGACACCGCTGGCAGATTATCGTTGTCCCAAATCATATCCACACGGGCATATACAGGAGTAGGATGGCAAAGCGTCACTACATGTTCGGCCAACGCTATTTCTTCTGGACTAGCCAGGTAAGGAGCTGCCGTACCTCCAAAGTCGTCCTGCACGCGGTAGTCGCCAGCTTTGGCTGTTTTCATAACGGCATGGGTATACTTGCCACCTATTACCATAAGGCTTACCTCACCTCGGGTAACCACATTGTGCTGAAACGGCTGCAACAGCATCGCCTCGGCATGCACCAACGACCGAAATACCACTTCGTGCGCACCAACATTCGTAGGGTCGAGCCGATAGGTGTGTCTACCACCGCCAGATATGGCTGGCTTTAGCACAGTTTCGTCCCAGCCGGTAGCGTTGTGCAATTCGGCAAGGGTTACATATTCGCCTTGTTCTAAAAAAATGGTTTCGGGAATGCGAACACCATTTTTCTCCAAGTAATGGAGGTAATGCTTGTCCCAATTCCAGCGGATTAATTCGGGTGCATTGATGAGTTGCGTAAGCCCCTCCACCCTTTTCATCCATGCTACAAACTCCTGAAAGCGATGGAAATAGTTCCATGTAGTGCGAAACATGATAGCTGAGGTGCTACTCCAATCAAAATTGGAGTTAGCCCAATCCATGCGAATCACGCGCTTGCCGTGTTGTTCTAAAGCGGCAATGAGCAAATTATCATCATCCAAAATTTGCTGGGCATACCAATCGGGGTTTTGTGGCGCGTGATAGCGCTCTTCGGTAAGTAGAACAAGGTCGTATGTTTTCATAGAGGCGCAAAAATATCGCAGTATATGCATCGAAAGCCAGTACGTTTTCTAAAGGCTAAAAACAGTAAAAACACGATGTACGTTTGGTTGAAATGTGATAGTTGTCACGATGCCTCAACCCAGCTCCATTTAGTTTCGGCCAATCAAACTATGCCTATGCGCTACATCCTGAGTTCACTGCTTGTTTTCCACGCGTTAGTTGGAATTGCACAAACCGATTTTAACCTTACAATTGAAGAAGTAACGCTTCCAAATGCACCTGGGCTTCAATCTTTTGCCAACGGACAACATGCGGGCAAATGGTTGCTAGTGGGCGGAAGAAAAGATGGGCTGCATAGGCGTCAACCATTTGCAGCCTTTCTTGCGGCAGATAATAATGTGATGGCCTATGTAGTAGACCCCATAACATTGGAAGTATGGTCTAGCGCCATTAGCAGTCTGCCCACAGCGGTGGCAGAACAATTGCAAAGCACAAATTTGGAGTTTGTGCAGCGCGACACGGTGCTTTATATCGTTGGTGGATATGGCTATAGCGCCACGCAGGGCGACCATATTACCCATGCTCAGCTTACGGCAATAGATATGCCCAGCGCTATAAACGCCATAATGAACGGTGGTTCGATAGCCAACCATGTTCGCTCTACAACCGATTTGAATATGGCTGTAACGGGTGGATACATGCACTTGCTTAACGGTAGATTCTACTTAGTGTGCGGGCAGTACTTTGAGGGCCGCTATAACCCCATGGGCCCCAACCAAGGTCCAGGATTCATACAACAATACACGGAAGCCATTCGCAGTTTTGATGTTGTAGACAATGGAACTTCTTTGGTTATTGCCAACTACACCGAAACCGTTGATGCTGCAAACCTGCATAGACGAGACTACAATATGGTGCCGCAGGTGTTTCCAAATGGCGATGCGGGATTTACGGTGTTCTCAGGTGTGTTTCAGCCAGATGCCGATTTGCCTTGGCACAATACGGTCGACATTACAGCCAATGGCTATACCGTGAACAATAGTTTTAATCAAATGCTAAGTCAATACCATTCGGCACATCTCCCCATTTACAACGCGACCACAAACGCCATGCACACGCTGTTTTTTGGAGGAATGAGTCGCTATCACTATGATGCGCAAAGTGGCAACTTAATAGACGACCAAGCTGTGCCGTTTGTAAAAACCATTAGCCTAGTATCTAGACAAGCCAACGGTGTTATGCAAGAAATAGACCTTGATTTGGATATGCCGGCCCTTTTGGGTTCGGGAGCAGAATTTATAGCCTTAGAAAGTGCCCCTTATTTGAGCAATGGAATACTGGACTTGGCAAATTTGCCAAGTGGTGCGCCTACATTGGTTGGTCACATTTTTGGAGGAATTGAAAGCAGTGCGGGAAATATCTTTTTTGTGAATGATGGCACGCAAAGTTGGGCCAGCACACGTTTGTTTCGCGTGTTTATTGCCCCAGAAGCTGCCACGAGCATAAAAGGTACAGCGCTTTCGGGCAACGAAGTTTTTGAGGTAGAAACCTATCCAAACCCAGTATTGGAGAAGTTGACGGTGAAAATCACTTCGCCCTATCCAACCACAGGAACCCTACAGCTTGCTGACACCAATGGCAAGGTTATTTTTTCAACAGAAATGAAATTGGAAAGCGCGGTATTGCAAGAAACTACGATAGATTGCGGCAAGTTGGCTCCCGGTAATTACATCGTTAAGTTCGACAATTCGGCATTTGTAAGCGAAGCTAAAGTGGTAGTAAAACGGTAGGTACTGCATTCGTTTTTTATTGCCAATCTGTGAAAGAAGAAACGCTCGATTTCTTTGCATAAAAACCAATTTGTGATAGTCGGACAAGCGCAGCCATTCCTTTGGTGGTGAATTAGTTTCCATGATTGGAAATTTGAGACGCTCCCGTCAGAATTTACCCGCGAACCACATTTCCTTCTCACCTTCGCAGCATGGATTTGTATTCCAAAAAGCAGCGTTGGAAATTGGTGCTCATCGGCATAGCCATGTGCATTGGTATTGGGTCGTTGCTCTACACCAACAATCTGGTAACTAGCCTTGCAGAACAAGAGCGCCACAAGGTAGAATTGTGGGCAAAAGGCACCACATTCTTGGCCAATAGCACGGATGCCAACACCGATTTGAGCTTTGTTTTTGAGGTGATAAAAGACAACACTACCATACCCATTATTCTAACCGACCAGCACGATACCATCATCTCCATCCGAAATTTTGATGAAGAGAAAAGTTTGGACAGCGCCTACCGTATTGCTCAATTGAAAGAAATAAAAGGCCGCAACGCACCCATTGTAATTGAGTTGTATGGCGGCACTAGTAACCTAATATATTATGATAATTCGGTATTGTATTACCGCCTGAAGTACTATCCTTATGTGAGTTTGGGCATCATTTCGGTGTTCATTTTGGTAGCTTATTTTGCCTTTAGCATTTCGCGCAGGGCCGAGCAAGACCAAGTATGGGTGGGCATGGCCAAAGAAACCGCTCACCAATTGGGAACTCCATTATCCAGCTTAATTGCCTGGATAGAATACCTGAGATTGAAAGAAGTGGATGCCGCCACATTGGACGATATGGCCAAGGATGTGAAACGGTTGGAAACCATTACCGAGCGCTTCTCGAAAATTGGCTCTGTGCCCGAATTGGAACCGAACGACATAGCCCATGTGCTGGAAGAAAGCTTGGACTACATGCGCACCCGAAGCTCCAAAAAAGTGCAATTCACCCTTGTGAATCGATTGGAAAGTGCCACCCAAGTGCCCATGAATGTGCCGCTATTTGCCTGGGTAATCGAAAATTTGTGTCGCAACGCAATAGATGCGATGGAAGGACATGGCAGCATAGAAGTGACACTACACGAAGAGGCCGAAAAGGTGTTGATTGATGTGCGCGACACGGGCAAAGGCATTGCAAAAGGTAAGTTTGAAACGGTTTTTCAACCCGGTTATACAAGTAAAAAACGCGGTTGGGGTCTTGGGCTTTCGCTCACGCGTAGAATTGTGGAGCAATACCACAAAGGCCGCATCACTGTTTTGCAATCGGAAATGGGCAAAGGCACCACCTTTCGAATCGTGTTGCAGCAGGCGTAATGGCGGGGATTTACGTTCACATTCCCTTTTGCCGCAGGGCATGTCACTACTGCGATTTTCATTTTAGCACCAACACCCGCCAAATGGAGGCTTTGGTGAAGGCGATAGTGGGCGAAGTAGAATTACGTTCGCACTATTTGGGCAGCGAACCCATCCAAACCATATACTTTGGAGGAGGCACGCCTTCGCTGCTGCCTTCCGCATCAATTGGCGAATTGCTGAATGCGATTCAAGACCATTTTAATGTGAGCGCTGCCGCAGAAATTACATTGGAAGCCAACCCCGAAGATTTGAGCCCTCAAAAGCTGCGAGAACTTAAAACTTTGGGAATAAACAGACTGAGCCTTGGCACCCAATCGTTTATTGCCGAAGAATTGGTTTGGATGAATAGAATGCATACCCCAAAGCAAGCCATAGATTCTATTCGTGAAGCTCAAAATGTGGGATTCAATAACATCAGCATCGACCTTATATTTGGTCTGCCCGAGCAAACATTACAGCAATGGGAGCTGAATTTGAACACGGCTTTGGGGCTCGATATTCAGCATATTTCATCCTATGGACTAACCGTAGAAGGAAAAACCAAGTTGCATCACTCCATTCGCAAAGGCACACAAAAGCCACCAGAAGAATCCATTGCTGAGGCTTGTTTTCGGATGAATATGGAGGTATTTCCTGCTCACGGATTTGAGCACTATGAGATCAGCAATTTTGCCAAGGATGGATTTATTTCAAAGCATAATTCTGCCTATTGGCAAAACGCCAATTACCTTGGACTTGGCCCTTCGGCACACTCGTATAATGGTACCCACCGCCATTGGAATATACGCAGCAATGGTGGCTACATGCGCGGAATAGCCTCATCCAATGCCGCAATAGAATCGGAAGAGCTTACGCTTCACAATCGTATTAACGAGCACATTATGACCGGATTGCGGTGCAAATGGGGTGTAAAACGTGAATACTTAGATGGAATTGATGCTCAAGCTTGGGGACGCATTGTACTGGCAATTCCAAAGCTTGGTAGCCATTATTTTGAAATGGATAACGACCGTATAACGCTTAGTAATGAAGGCAAACTGCTGGCCGATAAATTGGCTTCAGAATTGTTTGTATAGCCACGTTAGCGCACGGCCTCCCACCCTATTTCATGATGGGCATGCTCCGAAACGCGTCCATCGGAATGAAGCAGGTTGAGTAACCCTGAATTTTGAGCACCAAGCACTTTTACCACTTCTTGAATTCCGTTTACGTGCAGCAAAACTTTCTCGCCACGGCAAAACAGCAGCGCATTGTAGTGTTCCATCAATCGCTCGAACCCCATCGCCTTAAGCTGAATATATCGGTTGTCTAGATTTTGATTTAGCTCGGTAAGGACTTCATCCAAATCGAAATCTTCGCCAAGGATTTTTACAAGCGAAGTCGCCTTCAAATCAGCTGAAAAATCAACTTGATTTACGTTGACACCGATACCAACAATGGATGCATCAATTGATTTGCCACGCAGGGTGTTCTCAATAAGTATTCCAGCAATTTTTTGGGTTCCAACCAACAGGTCGTTTGGCCATTTTATTCGAACTTGAGCTGGAAAGTGGCTATAAAAGTTGAGGATGGTATCATGAACTCCCAAAGCAACTGCCGCGCTAAGCATGAATTGCCGGTCTGCTGCCAAAAAGACAGGCCTCAAAATATAACTTGCAGTGATGTTATAGTTAGGCGCGCTTTCCCATTGGCGTTGACGTTGTCCGCGTCCTGTAGTCTGATTGCTAGCAGTGATGAGTGTGCCCTCTACTGGCAAGCTGTCTTGTAGCAATTGGCGGGCATAGTTGTTGGTCGAATCGACCTCACTTAAATGGATACGTACTCGACCGAGCACAGGGCTGTTGGACAATGGGGCGTGATATTGTGGTAACTTTGCAAATCTAAACAGCATTGAATGGCCCGAACTTCGAAGGCAGAAGAAATTGAACAATTAGTATCGACCATCATACATGGCATACAAGAGCGGAAAGGCAAGAACATCGTTTCTATGGATCTCCGCAATATTCCCAATACAGTTTGCGATTTTTTTGTGATTTGCACAGGAGATTCGAGCACCCATGTAGAAGGTATTTCAGGCAGTATACAAGAGGTAACGCGCAAGCAACTTACTGATAGGCCATGGCATGTGGAAGGCATGGGGCACTCAGAATGGGTGCTATTGGACTACGTTAACGTAGTTGTACACGTATTTCAGCGCGAGCCACGCGATTTTTACAACATAGAGCGCCTTTGGGCAGATGCCATTGTGGTAGAACATGCCGAAGATGGTTCTGAAAAGATGATGCCACCACTCGTCAAGAAAGTGGCGGTTAAGAAAATTAAGAAAGACAAGCCTAAGGCCGAGAAGAAAGCAGTTGGAAAATCGGGAGTTGTGCGCAAAGCAAAACCGACATCTGCTCCAAAAGCGGTAATTAAGGCCAAAGCAGTGGTAAGCACCGAAGTTGCTGCAAAACCGCGCGCAACCGCTAAGCCGAAATCGGTTTCAAAATCGGAGTACACTGGTAGAACCAAAGCTACACCCAAAGCTAGCGGAACAACTGCTGTTAAGTCTACTGCGGCAACAACCCAGTTTACGCCTAGGTCGAAGGCTGCATCAAAACCTGCAACTGCTAAGAAAGCAGATTTTGGTAGTCCTGCACGGTCGGCTAGATCAACACCTGCAACACAAGCCAGCAAAGCGGCTGCAAAACCAAGAGCGGCTTCAAAAGCAACTTTTGAAGATAAGCCAGCATCAGCTTCTAAGTCAAGAACTTTATCGAAGGATAACGGTTTAGGAAAGGCGAAACCAACTTCGAAATCCGCTGAAGGCAGCAAACCGCGTCCAAGTACAAAATCAACAGTTGGGACAAAAGCGAAATCTGCCGCAACCACAGCTGCTAAATCGCCTGCAAAGCCCAAAATTGTAGCAAAACCCAGCAAGCGCAAGGCTTAATCGTGCGGCTAGCAAGGATACGCGGCAAGAAAAATTTGCCAGCTTATTCAATTAAACCCCATTTGAACAAAGACGTAAAACGTATTTCATTACCACATTATGGCAGACGAAACCAAAGAAACGAAAGAAAAGAAAGCTCCAACCACGGAACCAAAACCGAAGAAGGACAAAATGCCCAAGTTCACATTCAATATCTATTGGGTGTATGTAGTCATAGCAATCTCATTTATTGCAATGACCTTTCTACCTTCCATTACTGAAGATCAAAAAACACTGAACGACCAAAGTTTCAGTCAAATGATTTTGGATAAGGAAGTAGAGAAAATTGTAGTTGTAAACAAAGAAATTGCAGAGATATACCTACGAAAGGAAGTTCTTAAGAAAGAGAAATACAAGCATTTGCTAGAGAAACCTTTGCTTGGTGGTCAGGGAGCACATTACACCTACCAAATTGGTGATTTACAAAATTTTGAAAATGAAGTTACCCAACTTCAACAAGATATTCCACCAGCTGAAAAAGTTGTTCTGAGCAATGAAACCCGTAAAAATTGGGGTGGCGAATTCCTTATGTGGATACTTCCCTTTGCACTTCTTATTGGTGTTTGGATGTTTATTATGCGCAAAATGAGTGGTCCTGGAGGTGGACCTGGAGGTCAGATATTCAATATCGGAAAATCACGCGCACAGCTATTTGATGGCGATACCACTGTGAACATCACGTTTAGCGATGTAGCAGGATTAGAGGAAGCAAAAATTGAAATAAAAGAGATAGTTGATTTCCTTAAAAATCCAAAGAAATATACTGATTTAGGTGCTAAAATCCCGAAAGGCGCGTTGCTTGTAGGCCCTCCAGGAACTGGAAAAACCTTGCTGGCCAAGGCTGTTGCTGGCGAAGCAAAAGTTCCGTTCTTTTCGCTTTCTGGCTCCGACTTTGTGGAAATGTTTGTGGGTGTGGGTGCAAGCCGCGTGCGTGACCTATTTAAACAAGCCAAGGAGAAAGCTCCGAGCATTATTTTTATTGATGAGATTGATGCAATTGGACGTGCCCGTGGAAAAAGCATTTCTCAAGGTTCGAATGACGAACGCGAGAATACCTTGAACCAACTGCTCACCGAAATGGACGGATTTGGCACAAACAGCGGTGTAATTATCCTAGCTGCAACCAACCGTGCCGATATTCTAGACCGTGCATTGATGCGTGCAGGCCGTTTCGACCGTCAAATTTTGGTTGACATGCCCGACTTGGAAGAACGCAAAGAAATTTTCCAAGTACACCTTAAAAATTTGAAGTTGGACGATACTGTTGTGGTAGAATTTCTATCGAAACAAACTCCAGGATTTTCGGGTGCTGATATTGCCAATTTGTGCAACGAAGCTGCTCTTATAGCTGCCCGAAAGGACAAAGAAAGCATTGGGAAACAAGATTTTCTTGATGCTGTAGACCGAATTGTAGGTGGATTAGAAAAGAAGAATAAAATCATCTCCGTAGAAGAGAAAAAAGTAATTGCCTATCACGAAGCTGGTCATGCTTCTGCAAGCTGGCTTTTGGAACATGCTTCTCCACTAATTAAAGTGACCATTGTGCCTAGGGGACGTTCGCTTGGTGCTGCGTGGTACTTGCCCGAAGAACGCCAGATTACTACCAAAGAGCAAATGCTTGATGAAATGTGCGCTGCTCTTGGTGGTCGTGCTGCGGAGGAAGTTGTGTTTGGAAAGGTGAGCACCGGTGCATTGAGCGACCTGGAAAAAGTGACCAAGCAGGCGTATGCCATGGTTACGGTGTATGGCCTGAGCGATAAAATCGGAAACGTGAGCTACTATGACAGCAGTGGCCAGAGCGAATACAGCTTTAACCGTCCATACAGCGAGAAAACTGCCGAGTTAATTGATAGCGAAGTGAAAGTTCTTATTGAAGGTTCGTATGAGCGCACCAAACAAATTTTGTTGGAAAATCGCGATAAGTTGGACAAGCTAGCCAATGAATTATTGACCAAAGAGGTGATTTTTAAAGAGAATTTGGAAGAGATTTTTGGTAAGCGCCAATGGGAAAAACCACTGCAAGACATGGTAGCAAAAGCCGAACCGATGGCCAATGAACCTGCTCAGGAAGGTATAAACGAAGCGGAGTCAACCGAAACACCTGCTGTTGAAAGTTAATGGTTTCATTTTTGCTCGGAAGCCACATTTTTTCAGTTCTTTAGTTCCAATGGAAAAGGGCTGGATTAAGGTAGCTTCTTACGCAATGGTAGCCATTGCCGAACTGAATAAATCGGTTTTGGAAAGTGCAGGAATTCCAGTCATCCTTTTAAACAAATCTGATTCGTCTTATCTGTTTGGCGAATTGGAACTTTATGTAAAACATGATGATGTTATTCGTTCAAAAATGATTCTTAATGAAGAAGTTGCCTGATTTACTAAAGCGATTTGTGACGGCCATTGTGGCTTTTGCCGCTTTTTTGGGGCTTATTTTTTGGCATGAACTCGGGTTTCTAGCACTTTTTTCGCTCATCCTTGTTGTAGGTCTGCACGAGTTCTATAACATGATTGATAAAGCTGGATTTAAACCACAACGCATTCTTGGCTATGCATTGGGATTGTCAATGTTTTGGGGCAATGCGCTTTACACTATGTTCGAATACGACAAGCGCTTCCTCCTATTGCCTTTGGCGTGCATGTTCCTCATTCTTCCTGTTGAATTGTATCGCAAGCGCGAAAACCCATTTACCAATATCGCGCATGGATTTTTAGGCATTGTATATGTAGCGATACCTTTTACGCTTCTAGTAAACATTACTCATTTGAATGATGCTTTAGGCTATAAACCACTGTTTTTGGTTGGTTTTTTCATGATGATTTGGGCAAGCGATACGGGGGCTTACTTTGCTGGAAGTCTGTTTGGCAAGCATAAATTGTTCGAACGCATTAGCCCAAAGAAAAGTTGGGAAGGTGCAGTAGGCGGCATGCTTTTAAGCTTGGTTATTGCAGCAATTTGGGCGCAATTCCTTGATTTCATTCCGCTTCATCATTGGCTCATTTTATCGGTAATAACTGTGGTTGCAGGAATCTATGGCGACTTGGTAGAAAGCCTTCTAAAACGGAATACTGGAGTGAAGGATAGCGGTAAAATACTTCCCGGACATGGTGGGGTTTTGGATCGCTTCGATAGCATCATGTTGGCCACTCCTTTTGCATTCGTATATCTTCAACTTATCCTATAGTTATTTTAAGGATTCAAAGCCTATTTTTGCCAGTTCATGCCAAGAATGAAAATACATAAGGAAGGGTACCGTTTGCTCAGTTTCATGGGCAGTACCATTCTGATAGCAGTGCTGGTTGTAGTCTATGGTTTTCCTGGTCGCACGTTGCTGCATGTGGCTGTTGGAGTACTCGGTACCAGCTTATTTCTACTGATTTTACAGTTTTTCAGGAGCCCTGTGCGCCAAATGGCAGTTGGCAATCGTAAGGTAGTTTGTCCTGCGGATGGAACTGTTGTAGCTATCGAAGAGGTGATAGATGCGGAATATTTTACAGATGAAAAACGAATTCAGGTGTCCATTTTCATGTCGCCATTGAATGTGCACCTCAACCGTTATCCAATTTCGGGCAAGGTGGTGTATTCCAAATATCATCCAGGCAAATTCCTTGTGGCTTGGCATCCGAAATCAAGTACGGAAAACGAACGGAATACCGTGGTGGTTGAAACCGACTATGGCGTTGAGGTGCTAATCCGCCAAATTGCTGGCTTTGTAGCCCGTAGAATAATTTGGTATTGCGAAGATGATGATCAGGTAGAGCAATGCGCGGAGCTGGGCTTTATTAAATTTGGCTCGCGGGTTGATTTGTTACTTCCACTAGGGTCAGACATTAAAGTGGAATTGGAGCAAAAAGTACGCGGTGGCGTCACTGTTATTGCCGAGCTTTAATCGGCAGTTTCGCCAGCTTTCGCTAGCTACTCCCAAATAAATATATCTGGCACGTTCATCGGGCGCTCTGCCTCTCTCCAACGAAATCCTTCCAGCGTTACATCTGCTGGCTTCACATCTTTCACTGGATATAGCGTAGCATCTGGAGCAGACATGAATGTGATTTGCTTCACCTTATTTTTATCAATGATAATTACCAGTTTGCTGCTTTTGGCCACGTTTACGCTTTCGGGTTCTGTGCCTTCTTCACTTCCATAATAGACCGTTTCTCCATCGCCATCTACAAAAACGCGATAAAGCTTACTATTCTCGAAGTAGCCAATCATTTCGCGGCCTTTGATTTGATTGTAGAACTGCAAGGCCGAATCTTCTTCTGAAATAATCATGGCATTTTGCTTCATAAACAGTCGGTCCACCTTTTGATTACGCATTTGAATCCATGTGCTATCGGAGGTAAGCTGGTTTTCATCACTCCAAATTAACGGGTCGTCATAGAGCCGAATGGTGCTATCCACATACGAATACACCAACGAATCGCATTTGCCTTGCATATCCGTTTTGAAGAACTTGACGCGATGAAACGCAAATAACAGACGCCTGTCTATCAGCGTGTCGACAATGCTGAGTAGTGTGTCGCCATGAAGAAATAAGGAATCGCCATCCATATCCTGAATCATCAATGCGCTATCCGTCATCAATACCAAATCACCTTTCTCGAAATACTTGGCTCTTCCGCCAGTGAGCAGAATGTTCTCGGAAGTATCAGACACTTCTACATGCCCAATGGCATGGCCAAATCCGTAGTTTTTATTGTAGTAGATGCTATCGCCTGTAATGCTTTGTTTCTTGCTTAGCATCACTGGGTTGTGGCTAAATTGAGAAATATCCAATTCTGTATCGTACCAACCTCTAGTGCATAGCACCGTATTTTCATCGCTCACAATGCGGGTTGGTCCCACAAAAAATGCCACTTCAGTGTTGGAATTGTAGCGTAATGTGTCTGAATAAAGCGTGTAGCGGCTATTTACCAGCTTTACAGAATCTTTAAAGAAGACCTCTTCCAGCTTACTGAAATAGAACCCTATGCGGCTGGTAAGCGTGTTCTCGGCATCTACAATGGTACCGTAATCCAAATACCACGCTTGGTCGCGCGACATGTCGTAGTCTATTGCTTGCGAGCTTACGGTCATTTTTCGGTCCACCAAGCGAACGTTGTGTCGCGCCTTGGCCAATTCTGTTTCGCCATTGTAATTCAAGGTTCGGCAAAAAAGTTTGATGCTGTCTCCTTTGTTTATGCGTACGTTAGAGAACGCATCTAAGCTGTTGTTTTCATACAAATAGGCGCTATCGCAGTACATCAACGCGCCTTGATGCTCGAAAATTACGTTACCCAATAGTCTGCGTGCTTTTTGGCCTAACGTCTCATCATACTCCAGTACATCAGCATTGCGGAGCTCTATTCTCCTCTTTTTCGCTTCTTGTGTAAAGCCATAATTCCCAAAAATAAGGTGAAGGGCAACGGCCAGAAGTACAATTCGAAAAGACATATTGTAATTAATGGCGACAAAGATGCACCGCCTATGCAAAGTTAGATGCTATGGTAATTAGGAGTTGCTTTATCTAGTTACTACTATGCAACCCCGCTCCTACTATCAAAGCGTTTTTGAGCTGCCATAAAAGAAGTGTACATCGCATTGAAATGTGCCAAGCACTCTTGCATAAACGGTTGGTCTAGAAATACCGACACATTATCCAATCCGCCAATTGTGTCCATCGGCAATTTGTAGCTCTGCTCCATTGGACCTGCTTCCATTTTGACAATGTACTTCTCATTCATACCAAAAACGGTAATCGTGATGCTGGGATGGGGAATTCGGGATAATTGGCGCACGGGGTAAATGATGAATTACGAATGATGAATTACGAATTAAATCGAGTTTTAGAAAAAAGTCCTTGTTGAATTCTCCAAAACAACGCTTTTATCACCTAAAACTTGGCAATCAGCTTCACGTTTAGCTGTCGCGAGGTGAGGTAATTGGGTACAGCATATTGGCGATTACTGATATCGGAAATCCATAAGTACGATAAAGTATTGTTGGTACCCAGGAGGTTGAACACTTCCATACTTACCCAAAGTGATTGAAGAAAATGCAACGGATTCTTCTTCGGGAAAGTACGTTTCTCCCCTTTTATCATGTAGGAAAAACCTATGTCCACTCTGCGATATGGCGGTATGCGCAAGGTGTCTTTATAACGCTCGTAGGTAGGCGGGCCAAATGGCATTCCGGTTCCTAGTACCAAATTCAGATGCATCTTAAACATGGGCAATCGAGGCACATAATCCTGAAAGAACAGCGCGAAATTGACCCGTTGATCGGTGGGACGCGGTATGTAGCCTGGTTGAACCCGTGTGCTATCTACAACCACATTGTTTTCAGTAATTCCAAATTTTATCTGTTCGCCATCCGAATTGTAATAGTTGTAGTAGAAATCGTCTTTAATATCCTCTTGAACCGTCATAACGCTCATACTGGCCCACGATTCTATGCCTTTCACAAACTCGCCATTCACCTTTAAATCAATACCTGTAGCGTAGCCTCGTGCATTGTTAGTTGCGTAGTATCGAATGCGCACGTTATCTATTTCGTACGGCACTATGTTGTCCAAATACTTGTAATACACTTCAGCAACAAGCTTAAAAGGTCGGCCCCACGCACGGAAATTCCAATCGGTGCCTATAACTGCGTGATACGACTGTTGGGCTTTAAGATTGGTGTTGAGCTGCCCATTCAAATCTCGCAATTCGCGGTAAAAAGGTGGCTGATAATACATACCTCCTGATGCACGAAACACCACATCGCGCTTCCACTTTGGATTAAACGCATAGGTGGCCCGTGGAGTGGCGATAAACTCCTTGTTCACATCCCAGTAATGAAATCGAACACCGGCAGTTAACGTGTGTTTGCTGGTATCAGAAAAGAACCAGGAGTTTTGCAGAAATCCACTAACGCGGTTGCTCTGCAGATTTATATCCGTTTTAAGCACGTTAAACATTTGCAACTCACTCGAATTAACAGGCAAACTATACCCTGCGGAATCAATCATATTCCACTCGCTCAATCTGTCGGAGATATTCTCGTACTGATATTTAAGGCCCCAATCCAACTTGCGATGTCCGTCCAACCAATGGCCAACATGGCTCAAACTTGCTACGTTGGCAGTGAGGTAGTTTCGGGCGTGATCGAGAAATGTGCCAATTCCTCTATTAAACGCAACCTCCCCCAGATTGTCTGACCCAAAGTTGTTTTCTAGTTGCCCTAGATAGTATTGGCCTTGCACATCAAACGTTTCGCTTTCGTTGCTGCGATACGCGGATGCAATGAGCTTGTAACGCAGTTTTAGATTGGGACGATATTCTGCCATCAAAGCCCCTGTCATGGTTTCGAACGTATTCACTTCTTGCCCATCAAAATAGACGGTGAACCGCAAGGCTTCGCTAATAGTGCCAAAGTCTGTTTCCCGATTTACAGGCACAAACTGATACTTATTTTGGGAGTAATGCGCCAAAATGCTGAAATTCCACTTGGCATTCAGTTCATAGTTGAGTAGTGATTGTACGTCCCAAAATTGCGGACGATATTGGCCATCGGTATCTAAACTGCCCAATATATACTGGTTGGTACGGTAGCGCACTCCTACCAAATACGAGAATTTATAATCTTTGGTAGCTCCTTCGAAATGAAGGCTACCTCCAAGCAAGCTCCCGGAAAGCGTGGCAGCAAATTTGCGGGGACGTCTGTATTTCACATCCAACACTGACGACATCTTATCGCCATACTTGGCCTCGAATCCACCTGCCGAAAAGCTAAGCCCTTCAACCAAATCCGGGTTTATGAACGTAAGGCCTTCTTGCTGACCACTGCGCACCAAAAACGGACGATAAATTTCCACATCGTTCACATAAATGAGGTTTTCATCATAGTTGCCGCCTCGCACATTGTATTGCGAGCTGAGCTCGTTGTTGGAACTTACTCCTGGCAATGTTTTGAGCAATGATTCAATTCCTCCGCCCGAAGTAGGAATAATCAGCGCCATTTTGGGGTCGATACGCTGCATG
>Ga0247843_1006449_pt1 | contig 15333 bp, 14 predicted proteins | sample LaCruzMarch2017__FD_192420 | JGI IMG/M metagenome (GOLD analysis project Ga0247843, IMG submission 192420) | Freshwater microbial communities from meromictic Lake La Cruz, Castile-La Mancha, Spain - LaCruzMarch2017_8m | ecosystem: Environmental > Aquatic > Freshwater > Lake | place: Spain... | reverse complement strand
GAACGGCATTCGATATAGTGTGGACAATAGATTTGGGTGCTGGTATGGATAGAAACGGTGTATTATCTAAGCGCCGGCTAGAACCACGCATACACAATTTTTTACGAATTTTGAGTGTCATGCTGAGACGGTGCAAAGTACCCCAAATGAAAGGCTTTGCCGACAATCCGACGACACAGATCGCTAATATAGATACTAATCATTAATAGTACAGCTTGGTTAACAATAATGTTTAAATTAACCGCTACTACTATGTATCATTTTAGCTTTCTGTTGTTTCACCTCTCGGATGGCATATCAAACCATGGTAATAGCAGCCGTATTGTGGCTACAACCACCAAATCTGCACCTCAGACCCTATCATACATGTCTTGCAAGAGTACGGCTACCATGGTTGTCGTGCTATAATATTTGCGCCGATATTGACGATTACACTCAAGTTGAGAGAGGAGAAGATGAGGGGGCGATCTTTCCTCCCTTTTTTCCCCTCTCCTTTTTCTTCCTTTTTCTCTTCTCCTCCCCCCTTTCTCCCCCCTTTCGGGGAGATCTAAAAGTCTTCCACCAGGGCATGATCTAAAAGCAAGACGAGATCTATCTCCGTTTACGGCCACCTTCGCGGCACGAGCAAAAGATTTACACGAGTCTTGGATCCATCTCTGTTGAACTCTCAGGCCGCACCTTGTCATAGATAGGTCGATCAATCACAACTACTTGACAACAAAAGATGGGGTTCATGAAGAACATGATGAAGGCGGGCCTCGACGAGCTCAACAAGAAGGACTCGTCCTCGTCCGGAGGTGCCACCGCCACGAGCGGTTCCCATCCAACGCGGTGGGAACGATCCGTCATGTGTGCCCCGGGCATCATCCAATCGGTGCTACGGTTCGACAGGGACGGGGTCGACGTCCTCTCCTTCCCCGGCGAACGCGGTGGGTTCAACGACGTGTATCGCAACATCAAGAATATCAACGGGTTCGAAGAACGCGTGAATGCCACGGCACCTCACGGAGACTGCATGCTCGGCAAGGCCGTGGAGAAGATGATCGACGAGGCATTCGAACGCGGTTTCGATAAACGTCCGACCGCCATGCTCGTATTAACGGCCGGCAGGCCGAATGATCATGCCGAACTGACCAAACTCCTGTCGTCGACTGCCAAGAAGATGCAGAACCCCAATGATCTGTCGATTACATTCGTACAAATTGGTAATGATATATGGGCGGAGAATTATTTAAAGTCACTATTGACGAATCAAGATATCAATACCAATGATGCCGGAGAGAGCATCGATTTTATTGATGTTGTACTGGATGATGAAATTCAAAAGAGTCTCGATCAGATGAAGAGAGAGTCAATGAACGGCGTGGCAGGTGGGCTACTCGGCGCGGTGGCAGGTGCGGGTCTTGGCATTGGCGGTGCCTACCTTGCTAACAAAATGCAAGCGAAAAAGCGTACCAAGGGATGGAATGGCCAATGGCGTTTCATTGTCGAGGGGGATGAACTTGCCATACTAGAAGTCAAGGATGATGAGGAGGGTAACTTGATTATCACGGGTTGGCCCGAGGGTATGAACTATAGTGGTACATATGCCACGAGTGAAGGTGGTGGTATGTCACTCAAGCTTATCTCTGCTACTAAAATGGTTAGTGATGAGGTTATTGGTGTTGTTGAGGATGAGCATACCATCAACTGTGAGTGTACATTGTTTACGCTAACACATATTTCATGCACGATTCTTATGATGTGATACTTACAACCTCTTTTGTTTATTTTCCATGTCGAGAACAGGGGACGATGGAAGCAAGTGGGAAGAGATCAACCCTGCCGGTCCGGACTGGAAGGCCATGGCCGCAGCCGCAGCAGGAGGGGCAGCCGTTGGCGGTGCCACGGGGGCACTGCTCGATAAAAAGTTCTTCAATAAGGCAAATCGACAGGTTCCCTCAGAGTATGTCGTTATTATGGATCGTAGTGCTGAAATGCTTGTGAAGGATACAGGTAATCCCACTAATGCAGGACCACCCAGGGGCGTAGGAGGTAGTGGTGGTGGGGGTGCTACCACCCTCCCCGGTGCTGTTGGAGGTGGAGGAGCTACCACCCTCCCCGGCGGTGTTGCTGGAGGTGGTGGAAAGTTTGGGTTCACTGACAAGCAGGTGAGGCTCCGATCTGAATTTTAATGCACGCAACTCTCTCGTATGCCAACAGTGACCTGAACGTTTACGCCATTCCTCATTTTGTGTTTGTGCCTGCACAGGCGAAATTCGAGGACGTCCCTTGGGGTGGCATGACCCCGGAAGCGCAGAAGGCTGCCAAGACTTTAGGTTGGGACAAGGATTCTTGGAATGCACAGGAGTGGTGAGTGTGACAAAAAGACTCAAGTGTGTCTCACTGTCTGTTTACAACGTCTTTTGCATTCAATCCGTTGATTTTGGTACATTACACATATCAGGGGTGACATTGATGATTACAAATGGCACGATCTCGAGGAGGAACAATTGGAGGCTGCAAGAGAGTTGGGATGGGATAAGGTATCTTGGGATGAAAAGTATGAACATCAAAGCTGGGACCAATTGCCTGATCATGTTAAGACGGCAGCACGTAAACTTGGGTTCAATCAGGAGCAGTGGGACGATGAGGAAGATGGCAAGGGTTGGGAAAGTTGGGAGAAAGAATGGGGTGATTTTACTCCTGAGGAGAAGAGGTGCATGCATGTCTTGGGATGGTACAAACACACCTGGGGTTGAGGAAGCCATAAGAGTTGATCTCAACAATGAGTTGAACACTGATATAGGATAGAGAACTGTTTTGCCAACTATAGCGATGATGATTAGAAGACCGATAATACAGGATTGTGATTTAAGGAGTACTTAGCAACGATGACTAGAACACTGTAGTAGAGGTAGATGACTGGTTTGCCAATGATATCCACTTTTGATATTTATTCAGTGACTTTTCAAGAAAACAAACAAAACTGTCTCTCTCTCTCTCTCATCTTATAAATTAGGACAAGTGATTTCGATTGTTTGATATGGCATCAGTACCCACAAAGTCTACGGGTTGGCATATTATTATTATTTTACCATCATAGACGGTAGACTTGACAGAGATATGGCATAAAGGATGCGTTTTATTATTACGAAACCCTGTGCCTATCTTGTGATACACAATTCGCCTTTAAGCAATGATTATAATACAACACAATCAATATTTTCATTATCTAACAAAACTGCTCCCCAATCTTGTTGCCTCTCACAAGATCAAATCCCCGACTGCACAAACAAATTAGTTGATATTCTTGCATGGTCTGCAAAGCCATGAGGTTTCAATTGGCTTGTCTTGAGCCTCGAGAGATAATCTATGACTACCTTCTTCTCTTTGACGGACAACAGAATGTGCCGCCTCTTCATTCTTCTCAACAGCATCAGAACAAGTTATCAGGGATATAAAATCATTATTCCAATGATGATGAGCACCTTCAGCAGAATCATCTGCAGAAGCTATAATAGGCTCATATTCCATTTTATGCCTTTCGAAGGAACGCCTCATGAAGGCTTGCAAGACAGCATCGACTTTGCACTTTGTGTCATTAATATTTCCTTCACTTGCATAACTGATAGTGCTCTGGTTTTCGACACTGCACATCAAGCCATTGTTCTGATATTGCAGAGGATGGGTTAGTTGATGCTGTTGATTGGGCAGATCGTGAATGTCGGTCATCATCGTGGGGTGGTACCTACGTTGCGCTGGTTGATTCGTATCGTAATTTAAGGCTATTATGGGTCTGTCATATGACATTGTTGGAGTGATATTCAGATCCTCAGACAAAGACTCCTGGTCGCTCTTGTTGGGGCAAGATGGCAATGTCGGATTGAGCTGTTGAACTGTCGATGCTTCCAGAGAAGGTTGAAGCATGTCCATTAGTTCGTATAAGTTGGGCTCCTCGTCTGCAGGCAACTCGTATTTCAGCACCTTCGTTTTTACTTTTGGTGGTTTTGTTGGCACTCGTTGAATGAGTACGAGCAGATGAGGCATTCCTCTCAAGAAATATTCATGGTAGTATGCGCCTTTATCATTCCCAGACTGGTAGAGACGTTTAAAGCCCCATCCATTGATCTGACGGTGGAATGATTGGTATTTGTTCATTGCAAAATACTTGGGTACTACCTCAGTCATCAAGAGCTCTCGGTGGTGGATCTTCCATGCCCTACCATGTGGCATCCATGAGATGATCTGTTGCGAGGTGATGGTGAGCAAGGTGAACGAAGATTCATTGTTTGATCAGCAACTCTTGTCCGAAACTAACTATATTAAAAGCTTACTCACGTATTGGTTCTCAGGGTCAGAGAGAATCTGATACAGTTTAAACGCAAACGCCGTCTGAGCTGCTGGGATCAATTCAGTAGCATGAGCGTTAGTAAGAGGAGGCATCGTTACCCCGATCGCTTCGTTTTTGTGGTTGCGCGATAGGTGTTTCATCAGCAAATCCTGATTAGATCCCTCATTGTGGAATCAGAGAGTCTAGGAATTGTTTCTTTGGCCAGGGTTTGCTGATGAAACCCTGCTGGGAACAATTCTCTTCCGAGAATGAATCAAGCTACAAGAAGAATCTTGAGTATTAGATAGGTCGTCGTTGTGTAAGTAAGTATCGTAGGATGTAGTGTGTGTTGGTTAGTAAGAGGAGGCATCGTTACCCCGATCGCTTCGTTTTTGTGGTTGCGCGATAGGTGTTTCATCAGCAAATCCTGATTAGATCCCTCATTGTGGAATCAGAGAGTCTAGGAATTGTTTCTTTGGCCAGGGTTTGCTGATGAAACCCTGCTGGGAGTCACAATTCTCTTCCGAGAATGAATAAAATGAATCAAGAAGAATCTTGAGTATTAGATAGGTCGTCGTTGTGTAAGTAAGTATCGTAGGTACATAGTAGTGTGTGTTGGTTCTACTATGTGTATTAATATTTATGTAGTTGTGTTTGGTAGCTTGGTCAACTACTGACATCAAATAATCCTACATACTAGCTATCTTCTACTACACGTTGTATCCATCTTTTTGATCCATTATCATCATCATTTATCATCATCATTCTCATCATTAAGAAGTGGTAGTAAATGACAATAGTCATGTAATAGTAACAACAAGCAAGCAACAACAACAACAATAATAATGATGATGTCACGATGATTGTTGCCACTGACGAGGAGACGAAGAATACGCCAGTAAAAGGAGGTGATGCTGCTGATGATGGTAGGTCATTGTCGTCATTGGTAGATGGTTTGATATCTGAAGGTGATGTCATTCTACCGTCAGCCTCGTCGTCGTCGTCGTCGTCGTCGTCGTCGTCGTCGACTATGAAAAGGAATGTTGATATGTGTGGTGATGACGCAGGGGCGAAGGAACGTGTACGATTCGACTGTAGTGTTGTCGATATCCAGAAGAAGGAGAAGGATGCAATCATCACGGTAGACAACGTCCACGAGGCATATGCTCTCCTCTTACATGCAATACTGCCCAAACAACACGCAGGCGAAGAAATTGAAACTACGAGCCTGGAGGAGGAGGATATCATTATTGCGGCATTGACTAATACGTGGGAGATGTTGAATATTACTATCGATAAATACCGTAAATTACTTTTGTCGGCCTGTCTTTTACTGGAGATGGTACCGCCGTCACCAACAACACATGCAGCTTATCCAACGACGTCGTCGACGACGACGACGACGACGACAACAACAACAACTACCAATGCAATAATTACTATACCACCTCCTCATCCGACCAAAGCTGAAATACTAACTACATGCCGTTCATGTATTCGAAAATTACGTCATCTTGAACGAGTTTGTGCCATAAAGACTATATCCAATCATCGTCGTCGTACGCATCATCAACCGTTGGTATCAATACCGCCACCACCAACGGCCGCAAGAATAAACTGCCTTTACGATTATAATAATGAAGGGGGGGATGATATACATGACTACGATCGATCGTATTCGGATTTAATATTAAATTACGATTGGCACGATGATGGTTTCTTACCTCTGCCATTATTGAGTAGTAGTAGTAGCAGTAGCAACAACAACGACAAAGAAGAGGTAGATGGTAGTAGTAGTAGTGAACCATCATTATTTCTAGTATCGACAGGCAATAATAATAATAATATATTGGTCGAATGCCTCTACAGACCAAAATATACATCCGATCCACCAAGTTCCAAGTATGAACGTAATGCATACACGCGTGATTGGGTACGTGGAGAGCGTGTTATTTCATTACATATAGAAGATTATTATTTCAATAATGAAAATGAGTATATCAATGATTATTATGGTGATAACAATAATAATAATCACCTTAATGATAATAATGATGATTATGACAATCATGTTATTGGTGATTATGAATATCATTGTGTACAAGCAGTTGGTCAGATTGACAACATGATAAATGATGAAGTTGATACCTCAGTAACAAGTTTAGAAACTATCGACGACAAGAACAATAATGGGGAGGAGGATGACAATAACGTCTCATTATTCATTTGTCCAAAAATATTAGCACAGGAAGAAGCAGTATTACTTGATGTTATGCTACAACACAACGATGATACCAACTATTACTCGGGTGTGTATCATAATCCATCTCTCAATCGTGCCAGGTCTATTAAAGAACGTAAGAAGAAGAAACGTAAACGTCAACTTGAGGCACGTAAAAATAAAGCAAGACTAATAGCTGATGCTGCTACCACTGCCAATAATACACCAACCTTGGACGACACAATGACTACTAACAATCCAACCACCATAACAAGAGTACATGCCAAGGAGGGGTATCTACTCCTATTACATGATCACTATGACAACAATAGTAGTAGTAGCACTAGTAGTAGTAGTAGTAGTAGTAGTAGTACAACAAGAAGATCAACAAGAGTGTATATTCGACTACATCCATCTGGTTGGCTAATTGTGGAGGATCGTAGTATTCGCAATAGTCGCACTAATTATGATATCTGGAATAATCAACATCAACAACAGCTACCACAGAGTAGCTGCTGCTGTAGTAGTAGCTGTACAGTCAAGCCAATACCACGACGGTTACGTTACCGTGACTATTACATTGATCCAGCAACCACAACATGTACACCATGTATAATTAATGGGGAAACAATATTTCAGTTTCAATTAAAGGATGTCATTTTCTTAGGAACATCAGCAACGGCAGTATCACCATGTGCCTCCTCTTCCTCATTGGTCCAACAAGAATCACAGCAGCTGCATGACATTGAAAGGAATGCTATTGATGACAATAAGACTAATTCGGACGATGGCGTTGGTGTGGTTCTGACGACCAATATTTCATCAACAATTATTCCTACACGCACAACTCTTGTATTCAAGATTGATGAAGGAACAGGTGGCGACTTTATGGATGGATATGAGTGGGTGAATTGTATAACAGGTCACCTGCAATAATACTCACTGAGAGTATGACGATTATTTTTATTATAAATGGACTTTATTTGAAATCTAACTGAGTCTACTTTGTTATTTGTCTAGAGATAGAGGTACTAATGTTTAGTGAAGGTTAGACGGTTGAATGTTGTTTTGATATTGTTTGTTCGATACAAGACACAATTTGTTTTGCATTGACATTCGCTGGCATACATCCATCAAGTATAACATGTTGAAAATTTACGGATTCAAATTCCCATTCTGAATTGTTTCTGTCATCATTATTGTTCCCGATTTCATTACCAGTACTTTCATCCTCCTTGCCATGCATTCTATTGTCGGTATCATCTGTCGTTACAGATGATGTATTTCCATTATAAAAGTGTCCCTCTCGAAGTAATATACGTTCCTGTGCCAATTCATCATTTGCATCAATTAGTATCCATTGGGCATGTGGGAAAACATCTCGAAAATATGTGCGTAAGTCTGTATTCACGAAACTAAAGGAAATGACAACAATTATTTGACAAGTGGCATTTTGATTCGCCGCTTTATTCATTTCATCCGTTACATGCTGACATGCGATCACCATAAAGTCAGCCCGTTGTTGTAGTGTGGGGTACATTCCTTTAGAGAAGTTTTCCTGTTGTTCACGCAACAGATTGGAGAGAAAATATCAAGAATTTGTGTTTGTGAGCTCAAAATCCGGTATATGTATTCATTGATTCTTTTCTACAAATAGTATGTTGCATTGGTTGCTTTAGTCCACTCACTCGCATCCATTGAGGAACGCAGACATCTAAATCAAGATGTAAGACATGATATTTGCTTAGTTCATCATGATTACTAAGCAAACGAATTGCTTCCTCTGAAATTGTAGATTTGCCTGCGCCAGGACTTGAGAATGATGATACAAATGAAAATGAGTAAATTACGCATTGTAAATCGAGAAAGTTGATAGTATGAATAATACATACCGGCCAAATATTACAATCATTAGAGACGACATATCGTCCATCCCGTTGAATTTTGGTTGACCGTGGGTGCCGGCGTGGGCATCGCACTGCGAAGGTTTCTAAAATGAAAATTTCATGGTGCACCAAACAAACTACTTGCTCTTTTGAAGGAAGTCTCGTACTCGTGCCAATATCTGTGTCGTACAATCATCCCGTCTATCGATCATCCAGCCATAGTTATGGACCGGCACACATGTATCCTACTCGTCATCATCAGCTGCCTAATCCTTTTGCAAGGTAGCACTGTTGCAGCTCAAGCCACAGCAACATGTGAAGGTAATGCAAGCAACGCATGCGCAGGCAATATCAATTCATGTACTGCTAACGGATTATGTGTCATTGACACAATGAGTGGTAATTGCTGCTATCTATCCACCTATCGTGAGAATGGATGTGTGTCAAATCAGAATGCTTGGGCGTGTGACAAGAGTCAACTAGGTGATGATGGTGATGATGATGATGCTGCTGCAAGTGTGATGATTGTGGATGACTTGTTGGATGATGAAGAAAATGATGACGTCGTCATTGCGCTACAAGAGGATGATTCTATTGTTGTACCAGTGCCAAATCCTACAGCAGCAGCAACTACACCCCAATCGACATTCCCTATCATCGACGACTATCCAACGACTGCGTCAACAACAATGGAAGATGATGAACCATGCTATCAAATAGAAATTGGTCTCATCTTTGATAAGTTTCCAGAAGAAACACGATGGGAAATCACATCCGGCAAACGCAATTCGATCGAATATTCCAATGCGACGATTGTTAAAGCATCTCCGTACTACAATCCAGATCAAGATTACGTCGAGGCAAGTGAAACACATGTTGTGTGTATCCCCCGTGGTCGATACACTTTTACCATTATTGATCGTAACAATGATGGACTATGTTGTGCTAATGGTGAAGGAAGATATGCATTGACATATCGACCAAGTGGTGAAATTATTACTCACGGGGCACAATTTAATCAGTATGAAAGTATGACATTTACTATTCCGTATGGCACACCACCATTAACGGATGTTAATGGTGATGGTATTGAAGACAGGACGAAGAATGTAATTCCCAAAATTATTTTGTCCGACGATGGTACACCGGGTGTTTGTCCAAATGAATTCGGATTGCATTTACAAACGGATGATTATGGTATCGAAACAACGTGGGAGTTGCGACGTCGGTCCTATACTGACAATTATATGGATGGTAAAGTAGTTGTGAGTGGTGGGCCATACACTAGTGATTATAGCTATGATGTGACATACTGCTTGTATCCGGGTAGTTATACATTTATATTCTTAGATTGGCAATGTGATGGATTAATTGGGGCGAAATTAACTGGTAGTTATGAACTCAAGGTGAATGGAAAAACAGTTCATACTGGTGGTGGGTCAATGTCTACCTACTATGAAGAAATACCATTAGAATTCAATAGTGTGATGATGGATGTTTCATCGAGTAATCGTCGCATGATAATGGGTGTTGCAGGCTGGATGTTGTTTGGTGTTGTGCTAATGACGGCCTCGTTCACACTTTAATATCGATGTAGTTTTATATGTAAAATCTGTACACATACCTGAGATTGCTTTTAAATTTAGTTGACGATACATATGTGTTTCAACTCAACACAATTATTTATTCCTAAGATTTGATTTGGCGTTTGACATAGTGCAGTCTTGTACCATACTATGCATCAAGCCTCTCCATTCCTCACACCTTACAATCCAACGCCAACTGAACCTGATATTTACAATCCCTGTCAGTCTCAGTGGTCATACACTCCGATAATACTGGCACAATTTGTGTCCGCATAGTTGCATCATCATACTGTCCAGATAATGTAACAAGTCCTAACCCACGTGCCGCGACTAACCGAACATTCGGTACACGATCTTTCATCCCCCGTAACATGATAGCAACAATTTGCTTCATAAGTTCAGCACTCAAGGCAGTACTTTCCTGCGGCTCTCCCTGGTGTCCACCAACACCGTGTGTGTGTTTTTCAGTCAGTGCCGCATAGCACCGTAATACTGTAATCCGTGCCAGGTAGGAGTGTGACTCATCATACATGCGAGTATAATGGGGTAGGATTTCAGTCTGTATCCATTCCGATCCGGTGACACTAAGTAACTTCGGCATACCATCAACACACGCGGTTCGGACCTCGGCAACTTGATCACTCATAATTTTAAGCCATGGATCTAGTAAATGATCCTGAAAGAATGTCACCCCCCGTGCCTCTGCCAGGAATGGCAACAGTCGTCCCACGGCCTCTCGGACACGCCAATTCTGAGCCTTGGCCATTTGTAAGATGGAACTAACAACAACATCCATCTTACCCAGTAAATGTGAGATACGACTTAGCTTTGTTAATATATGTAACTGAACCTCCGCGAATTCATCATTTAAGAAATTTTCCAATAATGGCTTAAAGTCCTCAAGGACCATTTCATCCGTGAGAGTGTTACATATGCTGGGGTCACAGCAGTCCATTAGTGAGTGTGCTAGCTTAGATCGGACCTCCATGACAAGATCATCTGCCAATGAAGGTAGGAGCGGTACGATGTGCTTTTGGAATAGTCCAATATTATTTCCGTCGGAGTCAGCAATATAATTACTTCCACCACCCAATTGGGCCATACGAGCAATATTTTCAACGGCCGCGGCACGAACCTCGGCTTCACTGTCTTGTAATAGGTCAGCAAATAATTGGAATACCTCTACCTGTTGGGTAGAGTACTTACCCCCAGCACCACCGCCACCATCAAAGAAGCCCAATGATCCAGCAATGGGCGCAAAGACCTTGGCCAAATTCTGACGCACTCGCCAGGATAAGTCAGCACATCCACGTCGGACAATTGGTAGCACGATCTCGGATGTGGCACCTCCCTCCCGTCCTAGACCGCACCCCACACTACCGGCACAACATACAGCAAGTAGTCGGACCGAGTCTTGTTCATCAGTACTGAGTGATTGGAATAGTGGTGCCATATCCTGTGCAACTAGTCGGATATCCACATCCGACATTGCAGGAGTAGTAGTAATTGGTAGTGAGGATGGTGTCGTTGTCACTGTGGTCAACGTCAACGACGTAGTTAATTTCATTGCCCCCACTCCTCCTCCTCCTCCTCCTCCATTATCGCCCACTCCTCCACTAACTGTCTGCTGATGCTGCTGCTGCTGTAGTCCAGCAACGGCCTCGACAAATTTACCCAAATTCTTCGCCGCACTCCGTCGTACCATGGGCGTATCATCGGTACTTAATTCCTTGAATATAGTGCGTAATTCACGCATACTACTAAAATCATCTCCACTACCACCGCTCGTGAAGGAATACCAATAGGCATATATAGCAGGGAGTATTCCTGCCGCGGAGACTTTGGCAGGGAACCATTCGGCACTTGCCAATCGCTTAGTCATGGCAAGTAATAATGATGCAACTTGTGCTGTACTAACAGTAACATTGTCTCCGTCTCCTCCATTGCCACCAAGGTGGAGTAAATTAGGGACAATTTTACACATACTCTCGACGGCCTTATCTCGCACTACCGTCTCCTCGACACAACATAAGTGTTCTAATATGGGTAATAGCAACAATGCACTCTTGCCAGATAATAATCCGGGCACCATAATCCCTAATTGTGCAGCAAGGTGGAGTAATATTTCATCCTCATCATCGCCCTCCTCCTCGTTTACTCCTCCTCCCTTGGTAGTGGATGATGATGTAGTGGTAGTAGTGTCCAAGGCAGTATTATCCCCTCCTCCCTCCGCTGTAGTAGTAGTGGTGGTAGTATTATTTTTCCTCGTCACGAACTGTTCAGTTAAATACGGAATAAGAAACTTCACCGTATCCTCCTTCCCCATGGCATCGCCGACTATGCATAACTTTTTCATGGCATCGACGCGCGCCTCGGTTGGGGAATCGGCACTTTTGGATATTTGTGCCACGAACAACTCGTAGGGCGTTAATTTTAATATTTGGGACGGATCGTATGTCACGCACCGACTAAGGGAGAGGGAGAATGTAGTACCGGATGCTAGTGGACCGGCTATGGGGGCATGCTCAACGTTGCTCGTGGTAGTGGTGGTGTTGGTAGTAGTGTCATCGGTGATGATATCCATGATAAAGATGTATGGTACGTAACAATGCCGAAGGGTCACGGTCAGACCTTGTACCAAAAGTGTAGTAGATACGTAGGATAAGGTATCCTACAACGCCGTGGCTGGCGATGGACAGAGAGATAGTTCAGCTAGGTGGTGGGATAAACATGCTTCACTTAGAATATAGGTCGTTACTGGAATTCAAATGAATTGCCACGCACAGCATTGTCTGGTTTCTACGTGAATGCCGTCCTGACCCATTTCAGAATAAGCTGTTGCATGACTGCTACGATCAAGAGTGTGTATCTTCCAGACAAGCGAAACGAATCGTCTCGGACCTGAACCAGTCTTAATGTAGCTTTTGCTAGCAGATTGAGACTACTTCCGCCAATAATATTGTGAATCACGTTCAATTCCTATCACCGTTACTGTGCCCATGCCTTTGTGATGTTCAAAACATTTGTTATCTCGTCGCCGAATGGATTGCTGAGCATCCTGCTTACAAGTTCAAGCCCAAGGAAGCCAGGTAAGCAGTACCACGAATGTGAACGTTGACGGTATGTGTCGAAATAGTTTCTCCTGGAAGAAAACAAGTGGGATCGTCAATGTCCACACGAATGTAAACGTTCTAACCATTTTAGGATGAGTGCGAATGGCATTGGTGCTGACGCCAGTCTAAGAAGGTTTCGGTAGGAGACGGTGAAATTCGTGTAATAAATCGATCATTTTGCACCGCTCAACAGTTTTTCCAACGCAGTGAAACCGTCGTGTGCCCTTTTGGACGCCTCGATAGATTACAACTGTCATTGTGACTTCTTAGGAGTCCCACAATGTCATCGGATCTTCCAATTTTCCATCGACCAACATATGCCACACATTCATCGCCAACAATTCCAGCATGCCGTCCATCCCTCAACGTAGCTACCATTTCATGTATCAGCTGTATAATTGTACTCTTCGTGTCCAACCTCCAATCGTCTGCCTCGACACCCACATAGATACTCCTCTGTTACTGTCAATGCCAGTTGGTGCGCAACTTGCCTCCTATGGAGTGTGTCTAATGGAGTGTGTCTAATTCTACTAATTTGAGTTTTGCTTGTCGCCACCCCAAAACACCCCCAAACAAACAAAAAAGGAGACTCCGCCATGACGACGACCACCACGTCGACCACCTTGTATTCTTAATTGTTCAACCCTGACGGCACAGCCCGCCGCGTATCATCGCGTCATCGTCTGCCTCTTGCTGTTTGACGATCTCTACCCATTATTTGCGTCGGAGACGGCCCAGAAGTCTTTTCTGTGCTCTCCATAATCGACGTGTGTTATGAAATAATAATGATAGCCATGGTGCCATGGTCCATCTTGCTTTCTTGCTTTATGAAGGGGTCATTGATTGATCGTGCGTCGGTCGTTGGTGTGATTCATGCGTTGGATCGATGATTGATCGTGCGTCGGTCGTCGGTGTGATTCATGCGTTGGACCGAAGGAACAATTATGCGACAATTGATTTTTTTCCCGAGGTTATTACTACGAAACAACGATGGTTCTGGCGACGACATCAAGACGTCTGCAGCAGCAACTTTACAAAACATGAGGGATATACCATTATGCAACAAATAATTATGTTTATGTATTTAACAAATAAAATAAATCGAACGATGGACGATAGCTTTATAGGACAGGGTCATACATAAAATTCGATTGGAACGCAAATGTGAGCCATGCGTCGTTCATTCGCTTGGGTGACATGTTTGGTGTCAATCCTCTTGCGATATACCATGATCGCTTGCAAACGTTCACTGCTCTTTCATTACCAGCCCGATCTGTAGCAACTGAAGCGGTACGAAGCGTTTCGTCTCGTGTGAATCGTCTGTCACTCTTCGCAAATACCGGCTGCAGTACACGCTGACCACCTGCGTGAAATGAAGATTGGGTTGTCCGATAGCCTTTGTCAAGGACAATGGTGAATGGTAATACCTCGCCATCAACCAAATCATTTGCTGCAAACACCTCTTGACGTTGCAAATACCCCTCCCTCCTATGATACTCAGAGTCGCTTATGCCTCCTGGCCACAAATCCGCCGCTACAATGAAACCACACAGCTGCACACCCACTCCTCCTTTTAAAACGTTGCCATTGTAGTACTTGCTATAGGTTAGCCGTTGCAGATCTGGATCAGAGAAACCAAAGGCGCCTATGTCACTCATATCCCGCTCCATTACTCTAACATCTGCATATTGGACATTCCAAAGAGGATCTCTCAGCTCCTTATCCTCCGAATGTGATGCATACGGTGGCCAGCTCTCAAGAGCACTTCGCTCAATTCTGTACTTGCTGCGAACTATAGCATGAAAGTATTTACGTGAAATGCCAAATACTTTTCGTCCATCCCATATCCTTGTAATTGTTCGACCCCACTTATATTCAAGGTGCGCAAACCACTCCTCAAACCATGTCAGAGAAGTTGAGCGGCTCAATATTACATTCACATCTCCATTACATACAATAAATATATAAATCAGCATAATATCTCGGCTTATAAAGCCAGTGCGTCGTTTGACTTCATCATCATCGATTGTCAAATCAACTATAGGCTCAGATGAGGTATTCATGGTATATCCACCCTTCGTTGAAGTCATGACCTAGGCAGTTACCTACGGTTAAATTACTGGTGGAAAAATTATGATCTATTTTATCTCTAAAAAATGGATGTCGAATGCGCACGCGAGTGCACATCGGCATACAAAGGAAAGCGGGGAATATC